>Ga0209641_10000461_pt1 | contig 37050 bp, 47 predicted proteins | sample RifCSP16_1_FD_184022 | JGI IMG/M metagenome (GOLD analysis project Ga0209641, IMG submission 184022) | Soil microbial communities from Rifle, Colorado - Rifle CSP2_sed 16_1 (SPAdes) (version 2) | ecosystem: Environmental > Terrestrial > Deep subsurface > Rock core/Sediment | place: Rifle... | reverse complement strand
TATAAAATTTACTCGTTAAAAACCAATGTCTAATAGTTAGTTTTTATTAAAGAGCCAAAGATATTCAGATATTGAATTTTAAGATATTTACAATCAGTATAGTTTTTTTGATTTTTGCAAGTTTTATCCCACTAAACTTTGCAGATTCCAAAGTAGCTGTGATCGAGACAAACTCTGGAAACATGGTAATTGAGTTTTTTCCAGACGATGCTCCAAAAACCGTTGCGAATTTCATAAATCTTACAGAAAACGGTTTTTACAACGGGACAAAATTTCATAGAATAATACCTAATTTTATGATTCAAGGCGGTGATCCTTTATCCAAAGATGCTAGTTCTATACAAAACTGGGGAACAGGAAGTTCTGGCAATACGATTGATGCAGAGTTTAACAGCATAAAACACATGCGGGGAATTGTATCAATGGCAAGATCAATGAATCCTAACAGTGCAAGCTCTCAATTTTTCATAGTGCATAAAGATTCAACCTTTCTTGATAAACAATATACTGTATTTGGCAGACTAGTAACACAAGAAAGCTATGACGTACTTGACTCTATAGCCTCCCTTGAAACAAATCATAATGCCACAAGTGGCATGCCGTTAGATGCTCCACTTGATCTTAACTCTGCAGAAATTCATAGTATAAAGATAAAAGATCTTTCAGAAATTTCTAATACACTAAATCTTGTGGAACCAGAACGCATAATTTCTCATTCTACATTTAATGATGGTATTTATTCAAACACATTGCTTGAATTTTCATTTCATGCACCACAGGGATGGACATTACAAGAACCACAAAAAACACAGCCAGAAACACCAGATGTTGTTGTATTAGGTCCACAAAATGATGAGTTCAATGCCGTCATTGCTTTTCTTATTGAAGACAAAAACGGGACCTCACTTGAACAGCATGTTAAAGATACAAGAACGAATCTCCAACCGATAATTGATGCTGGAAGACTACAAATTCTCTCTGAGGAGAACAAAAACATAGGGGGATTCAATGGATATGTTACAGAAGCCAAAGGCGGATTTTCTGCAAGAGACAAAATTTTCATAATAAAATATAAAGAAATTGTCTTAGAAAGTGATAACAAGTTCTATACCGTTACGTATACAAATCAGGAAAAGGACTTTGACTCAAATCTGTCTGCTTTTAATAACGTATTAGATTCGTTTGAAACATCTTCCAAACCAAAAACTGAATCACCGATTGATGATTTTGCACCTCAAGCTGACATTGGTATGAATGTTGTCATAGGCATTGCTGTTAGTATAGGCGCTGCTATTGCCATAATTGTAGTTGTTAAAAGAAAGAAAAAACACATCACACAAACCTAATCCAACACAATCTGATTAGATACTTTTATCAGATATCATCTGCCTTATCTTGGAACCTATAGAAATTCATTTACAATTACCCTTCCCTAAAACCCCTTTTGAGGAAAGGATCAAGTTTTTCAGTAACGGTGATTAATAATACTAATTGGAAAAGTTGTTTGCCACCAAGCAGGATTTAATCTTAGTTATTGAAAAGGAAGCTAAACTAAAGATTGACAGCTTTGTGGAAGGAGCAATTAGCATGGCTGAAGAAGTCCATTCTGGAGTTAAACGAGAAGACGGCGTATCTCCATTTCTTGAAACCCATATCTGGCCTGTAACTATTGATGTTATACGTCATTACTTATCAAATAACAAATTTCTTACTACTCTTCAAATAGTTTCGGCAATTTTACATGATATTATGGAGGACAACGAAAAGATTTTAGATCTTTATGCTTCACAAGCATATGGTTTCGATGCATATTTTATGCATCGATTTGGTGATTATGTTTACAATGTAGCGTTAACTCTGAAAGTCAAACCTCTTTCAAACTATCCAGGTTCTACTGATGAGGAACGTCAAGAAGAACGATTCAAAGAATATTGCAACACACTTGCCAAGTCAGAATATGATGTGAAGGTAATCAAGCTAGCAGATAGACTAAATAACATGATGTTTATCGCAAACATCCCATATCATGAAAAAGTCCAACGATATATTAGAGAGGCAGAAAACTTCTATCTTGCATTTTCATTGATGTTACCAAGCACAGATGACTTTTCCCATAAAATAAGAAAAGCATTTGAAAAACTAAAAAGTCTCAAAGAGAAAAAAGACGAAATTGTTGTTGAAAGTAACCAGATCTTTGAATAGCTAGCCGTACTTGTAGACCACTCCTTTTTCACCACGAGGATGATTCCAATCAGTTTCTAAAGAACAAGTACCACACTCAATGCAACCTTCATGTTGTAACATTACTTGATTATTTTCCAAACTATAACATTTTGTCGGGCATAGGGTTATGAGCTTTTTCATAAATTCACTAGTTGGATTTAGAACTTTGATATGCGGATTACTATCATCATTAAAGCTCAGTTTTGCAACCCTGTCAGCTGTTGAAGGAATTGTCGGTTCGTATGTTTTTATGATCTTCTCTCCTAATCTTTCTGCTAATTCAATTGGAACTTTGACGTAAGTTTCTTCTGATTCAACCATAGGAAGAAGTCTTTCATACCCAAGAATGTTTGCAAACTTTACTGCAACGGTTCTAAATGATCCACTTGACATTAACTTCATAATAGTGCCATAGCGTGCACTCAGAATATCTTTTGGAACCCCTTTTGCAGCATCAAGGAAGATCTTCAGATAGTCTTTGTCTATCTGTTTCATATCACGAGTGTAAGGGCTTTCCTCAACAGATGAGGTATAATATTCCCCCAAATAACTTGGGCTGAAGTTATTATTGTCAAGTGCTCTAGCAATGGCATCAGCAGCTCTTACTGCATCATCAATGCCAACATTAAGACCTTCAATACGAGGACCGATGAAGATTCCTCTACCTGCAGCATCCCCTACAAACAAGATATTCTTGTAGTAAGGTTTTGTCATTCTACAACGTTTTCCATCCGGGATTAGCTTAGCTCCATATTCAGCTTCGACATAATCTGTAACAAATTTTACACCATACTTATCGGTTAATTGTTGACTAACAGAAGATAGATTTTCTCTTATTTCAGCTGAATTGTTCTTTCCACGCTCTGAATAGTAAGTCTCCCTTAACTCATACCATGTTTTAATTAGTTTGGTAATTGCAAAACGAATTCTAAGCTGTTCTTCTGGTGGGAGGCTTTTGTCAATCTTTCTTCTTAAAGGAACTTCATCTTTGATAAACTCACTTATCATGGGATTTTTTAACATCACATTTACAAGATCTGAGGGTTCGGTTGGATTTGCTAAAAGAGAATCAAAGTGGTATACTGCGCCAACTGATAACGTATCTTTATTTGTGTAAAGAAAACCGCCGCCTATGTGATTTAGAGTTATGTCTCCAGAGAAAAGATGTGCGATCCCTTCACTTGAGTGAACGTTAAATCTCTTATTAATTATCTCTTCTGGAATTTTTACAACAACTTTGACTCCTTGGTAAGATTGTTCTGGAGTAAACTTTGATCTAGCCCCAGTTATTTGTGCTATTTCAGAATTAACTCCATCGGCAGCAATTATTGCCTTAACCTCAAATTCCTCTAACTCATTTGTTTTGATAATAGTTGAATTATTTTGTTCGTTCCACTCAATTGAGGTAACATGAACCCCAGGTATAATTCCTCCACCATATTTTTGAGCACTTTCAGTTGCCTGTTCAGCAAACCATGAGTTGAGCTTATTCATTAACACCGAATAGCCAAAGTTCGATTCGTACTCATGAGCTGCTGTAAGATCCATAGTGAAAACTTTGTCTTGTGAAGTAGCATGCAAAATATACTTCGTAATTTTTCTTTCTAGGGGAGCTTCTCTGAGAAATATGTCACCATACACATCCTCTACATTATGTACATGCCCTTTCTTTGGTTTCTTTGAATAAAGGATTCCACCTGAAATATTTTTTGAACCAATTTTACTTCCAGATTCTAACACAACTGCTTGTTTTCCATGATTTGATAGTTGTTTTAACGCAGCTAATCCAGCTGAGCCACCACCAATTATTGCAACATCATATTTTTCCAAACAGCTCTAAACTCCTCAAGCTTGTACCAAAGTTGATTGCGTCTTCAACTCCTCAATCAATTTAGGAATAATATCCTCCATTCTTCCTTTAATGAATATGTCACATTCATCCTTAATTAGGGAATTCTCATCTGGATTTATCGCTACAACAAACTCGGCCTCTTTCATGCCAGCAACATGTTGCATTGCGCCACTAATCCCAACAGCCACATACAACATGGAGCTTATCTTTCTTCCACTTGTTCCAATAACTCTATCTGGAATCATATAAGTAGATGCAAGGTTTTCACTAACGAGAAAAGGTTTTTTCGAGATTGGTAAAGATACCCCAATCTCAGCATCAAGTTGTTTTGCTAGTCCCTCAATTAGCTTGATATTTTGTTCTGGCGCATCTTTGATACCTCGTCCAAAACTTACGATGGTCTTTTTACTATCAAAATTAACCTCACTTTGGATTGCTTTTCTACTTAGAATTTTTACTTTAAGATCTTGCTCATCTATTTTTGGGGTGAATTCTATGATCTTACCCTTTCTGTTAATATCTGGCTTTATGGGTTCAAAAACACCTGGAATAATACTACATGATTGTGGATGATAATCTCTTTTATTTGATGGGTTTCTATTATCAAGACAAAGAATTGTAGTCCACAAAAATCCAGAAAAGTCTGGCCTATACATTTCAAGAGTTTTTTGATAAACTTCGGGTTTACCACCAGTTTTGTGTTGATGTGTTAGATTAATGTCACTTACTTCAAGTTTATTTATGTCAGAGGCAAGACCTGATTCTAATTCAACCAACACTGTAGAAGACAAATGTCTTCCAATTGAGTCTGCTGCAAAGAACATGTAACGAGGTTTTTTGAATTTTTCACTATGATCTGCTGAAATTTTGGCTGCAATTTCTTTGTCTTGTGCAATTTGGCTGATGACTTTGGTGTAAATTATGTTTCTAACATATTTTAGTTCTGGGTGGTCTACATAAATTACATAGTCTGCACCATATTCAATGAGGATTTTGATAAAGTCTTTGACATTATGACCTAGAAGAACAGCTACTACCTTTTCATCAGCTTCGTATTTTTTATTAAAATTGTTAATTAGTCGTCTTGCTTCACCAAGCATCTCAAGACTTACTGGTACCAGTCGTACCCCTTCTAACTCCATTATAACATAAACGTGACTATATTCTCCTTCAGTCATTTAATCACCATTGCGGCAAGCGCTTCTTTCATTTTTGAAACAGCCTTTCGGATGTGTTCAGGATTTGAACCATCAAGGACTTCAGCCTGTCTGTTTGCTTTTCCTTTTGGAATTCGCTCTACTTTATATACAATAGTTGGTGAGCCTGGAAGGCCAATAAGTGTAGGATCTAATCCAAGTTGTTGAACATTGAACACTTTTAGATACTGCTTGTAATTATCTGAACGTATTTTTGCTTCCTTTTGGTATTTCCCAAAGGCAAGTCTTTGTGAGACTGTTTTGAAAACTGGTTTGTAGGAAGGATCAATTGAGATAAAAACAGGAAGAGGAGCCTCTATTTCTTCAACAACGTCATTGAATCCCTGAAGACGGACAAATCGCTTGGCTATAATGGTTCGTTTTTGAACATCAACTTCATAATCAACTACATTGCCAAGGAAGGTATAACCAAGCTTCCAGGCGGTTTGAGGCCCAGTCTGGCCTGTTTCACCATCTGATGCTCTGTGACCAGAAAAAACAATATCAATTTTTCCTTGCATTTTCTGAATTCCATTTTTTAGAACTTCAGCTGTTGCAAGAGTATCAGCTCCAGCAAAAATTCTATCACTATAAAGATGAAGTTCTTCTGCATTAGAAATTCTTTGTGCCATCTGCAATGCCATCTCAGCTATCGGTGGACCCATTGTTGCAATAGAAATTTTTGCATCGTAGTTTACTTTAGCATAAAATGCAGCAGTTGCAGCAAGAGCACTGTGAGGGCCCAATGTATTTTTTGTTTCAGCCCTGTTTAAGGTGCCATCTGAATTGTAACTAATACTTCCTTCTGAAAAATCAGGTTCTAATTTAATAATAACAGCTACATTTAAGGTCATTTTTAATAGTTCACACTTTGCGGTTTGCTCATACTTTTATTCATAATATATTCTACAAGAATTTCTTCCATGACAAGATTGTTTGTTATAATTTTCACGATTGTACTTTACAAGAGACTTTAATAAAGATTGGTGTTTAAAACCAATTATTACCAATTAAAACCAAATATTCATATAATGGTTGATTTGATTCAAATCAAATGAATGATAGTAATTTCCAAAGAACAAAAACATTACTATCCATCAAAATAAGAAGTGAAAAAAGAAAGTGGTATCAAAAGAATTAAAAAATTTAGCAAGTGAGATTTTTAAAATTGATCCTCAGATAGAACACTTGGGTTTAATTGATCTTGAAGGACACGTTCTTCTTGATCAATCATCAGCTTCTAATGAACCAATTAAACCAGATAAAGATAGAATGATGTTTTACTACCAAGTTAGTTTAAGAAGGAGTAGACGTGAACATTTTAATGAATTTTATGGCTTAACAAGATATGTCCACATTGTAAGAGAAAACATACAACAACTCATGTTATATCTTCCGATGGTTACTGTTTATCTAACATTAGGAAAGGACGAAACTCCTGATGGAATTAGAAAAATTGCGGAGAAGATCCAAGAAATCGATGGGAGCCTTGTAGAAAAAGCAGTAAAATCAGAATTCTATCAATGATTCTATTATGATAAACTTAGAATCATTTTATATCAGTGTGATCTCATGGTAATAGTTTGTAGAGGAATCTGTACTAGATATTCCACAAATAGAAAACCCCATGAATCTAGATATATTTCTGGTCAGAAGCGATGTAATTCTTGTGAACTCTTCATGAAATGGGATGGAATATGGTGTCCTTGCTGTAATCACAGACTCAGGCTGGCTCCCCGGAATGGAAAATATAAAGAAAAATATCTTCACACAATGGCAAAAAGAAAAGGTAAATCTAAAATTAGAATTTGATTTTTCAAAACACAGTTAACCAGTTATATCTTATAAAATAATGTAAGAGACGAAAAATAACAATTTTTGTAATGAGAAGAGTAAAATATCGTAAAAACTCAGTTATTATATGAAGAAAGAATACGTTGTAGTACGTATAGACGCTGCTCCAGACGGAGCGCCATACGTAGTAATTTCTCTATCTACACCTAAAGACTTTAGAGAACAGAGTCAACCAATGTCGCCTTTTGGTGCAAATGTAATGGGCTTTTCGAATATGGATGACATGATAAAAGGCCTCAATAAGATGATGTCGGGAGGTGTTTTAGGCCAAGCAGGAGGTATAACCTCAATCAAACTAGACATGCATGAATACAAGGAACTTGGCCTTTCCGTCGGAGATAAGGTATCTCTTGAAATCTCTAAACCTGAAACATTAGGCATCTAGTATTTTTTTAAATTAAAGATTCATTACGGTCTTAATTGATAACCTATTTTGAAATTTCTGAACGTAAAATTTGATAGGCTCTTGCAGCATCTTTTTCATGTAATACTACGATTATGTCTTCCTGGCCAAAATATGCATTAACAAGTTCTATTCCATTATCATGTAGAATTTCAGATACATAAGAAACGACGTCAGATCTATTCTGTGTATCTGGAATGTGTATACTAATTTTTGCTAATCCAGTTTGGAAAAAGTTTTTTTGATTTGGAAAGGATGCAAATAATTTTCTTACATCATCAACATCTTCAGTCAATACTCTAAACGAATCTGTTAATCTAAAAAATTCATAATTGGGATCAATCTGCATGAATCTCTTCATCAAATCTGCAGCATCTCCAATCTCAAAATCATCTGTGGAAAATCTTACGTCGACAATTCCATCTGTTAATGAAAGTCTGGCATTCTTTAAGACTGACTCATTTTGAACTTCGTCTTTTTCCTCAAATGAATCTGCATATCTTTTGATTGCAACAACTATCGTATTCAGATTTATAGGTCCACCAACGTGAGCCTCGACATCTTTTTGGATTTTTACTGCAAGAGCAGTGTAGTTAATCAAATCCATCTTCACACAATCATAAATTGAACGATTTCTAGTGATAATTTCCCTTACTGCATCAGGCACCGAGATATTTACAGTCCTCATAGTGAACTATAAATACTGTCATATATAATAGTCTTATGTAAGTATATCTTATATATTAAAATAAAATTTATATATTGTCATGTACATTACAAACTATAAGTGAATATGACATGTTTATAACAGATGAATTTGACAACCTTTGGCGAAGAATGTCTAGACATTTTATTGATATCGAAGACATCTTTGATGATCTAAAAGAAACAAGCAACCTCCAAACATTTGGTCCCTATTACTATGGTTATACAATGACAATGGGGTCAGATGGAAAACCAGTAGTAAAAGAATTTGGGAATGTAAAACCAAATCTGCTTCCAACATCTGATGTAAGGGAACCTTTTGTGGATGTTCTTCTAGACAACAAAGAAAAAGTTCTGAAACTTGTTGCTGAAATGCCAGGTGTTGAAAAAAAGGACATCAAGATTGTAGTTGAAGGACGTACAGTAAATCTTGATGCAGAGCATGATCAGAAAAAATATCATGCTAAAGTACCGATAAGACACAAGGTAGACGAAGATTCTGTAAAGGCAACTTATGCCAATGGAATTCTTGAAGTAAGTTTCAAACTAAAAGAAGAAGACAAACCAAAAGGTAAAACAGTGGAGGTTGAATAAACCTCTCTTTTTTTATGGTGATTAAATAATGAGTGAAATTATTTTAAAAATTATTGAAGTTTCCCAAAGGCTTGTAGGTAAAGGTATTGCAGTAGTAGATCCAAAAATTGTTGAAGATAATGAATGGGAAACTGGTCAAATATTAGAAATTGTAGGTAATAGAAAAAGCCACGTAAAACTATGGCCAGGAACTCCTGAAGATTATGGTAGCGGAATAATCAAAATTGATGGTTTAACAAGACACAATATAGGTTCAGGTATTGGAGAAAAAATTTCTATAAAAAAAGTTGATGCCAAACAAGCACAGTCAATAGTAGTATCACCTATTGAAAAACTCAGTGCAGAAGGACTACAAGAATACATGCAAGCAAATTATGATGGTCATGTTTTGACAACTGGCGATACTCTCATAGTTACTACACAGTTAGGAGGAAAAACACAATTAATTGTTACAAATACAATCCCTGCTTCAAAACCAGTTATAGTAACAGACCAAACTGAGTTTAAACTAGGCAGTATGACTAAGGCAATAGACCAGTCTGTACCAAGAATCACATATGATGATTTGGGAGGGTTAAAGAAAGAAGTCCAAAAAATACGCGAAATGATAGAACTGCCAATGCGTCATCCTGAATTATTTGAAAAGCTTGGTGTAGAAGCACCAAAAGGAGTACTAATGTATGGCCCACCTGGCGCGGGAAAGACACTTTTAGCAAAAGCAGTTTCAGGTGAAACAAATTCTCATTTTATCTCACTTAGTGGTCCAGAGATTATGGGCAAATATTATGGTGAAAGCGAAGAACGATTAAGAGAGATTTTCAAACAAGCAGAAGAAAACGCCCCAAGCATAATATTCATTGATGAAATCGATTCTATTGCACCAAAAAGGGAAGAGGTGACAGGCGAAGTAGAAAAAAGAGTTGTATCACAATTACTTACTTTGATGGATGGAATGAAATCTAGAGGCAAAGTAGTTGTAATTGCCGCAACAAATAGACCGGATTCAATTGATCCCGCACTAAGAAGACCAGGTAGATTTGATAGGGAAATTGAGATTGGAATACCTGATGAAGAAGGAAGAAAAGAAATTCTGGTCATTCATACACGTGGAATGCCACTTAATGATAAAGTCAATCTAGATCAGATTGCGAAAATAACTCATGGGTTTGTTGGTGCCGATTTGGAGAATCTTGCAAAAGAAGCTGCGATGAGATCACTGCGAAGAATCTTACCTGAATTAGATTTAGAACAAGAAAAAATATCTTCTGAAATTTTACAAAAAATTGTAATTAACGATGAAGACTTTAGAGATGCATTAAAAGAGGTTAGACCATCAGCATTAAGAGAAGTCCTAGTCCAGATACCAAATGTTACGTGGGATGATGTTGGAGGATTAGAATCACTCAAAGAAGAATTACAGGAAGCTATTGAATGGCCACTGAAACACAAAGATGCATTTGAACATGCAGATGTATCTCCACCAAAGGGAATTCTCTTGTATGGCCCACCTGGTACAGGAAAGACATTGATTGCAAAAGCAGTAGCAAATACAACAGAGTCTAATTTTATTAGCATAAAAGGTCCCGAGCTTTTATCAAAATGGGTAGGAGAATCTGAAAAAGGAGTAAGAGAAATTTTCAGAAAGGCACGACAAGCTTCACCATGCATCATCTTCCTAGATGAAATTGATGCAATTGCACCAAGTCGAAGCTCTGGAACGTCCGATTCACATGTTACTGAAAGGATTGTATCACAAATACTAACAGAAATTGATGGTCTTGAAGAACTACAAAATGTTGTAGTAATTGGTGCTACAAATAGAATTGATATAGTAGATTCTGCTCTGCTCAGACCAGGCAGGTTTGATAGAATAATTGAAGTGCCATTACCTGATACAAAGGGACGAGAAAACATCTTCAAAATACATACAAAGAAAAAACCTTTAGCTAACGATATAGATTTTGCACAACTAATAGAAAAAACTCAAGGATTTAGCGGAGCAGAAATTGAAGGAGTTTGTAGCAGAGCTGCAATTACTGCAATAAAGCGATTTGTAAACACCAAAGAAAAATCTGTTAAATCAATTAAAATAACACAAGAAGATCTGCTAAATGCAATTAGCAAAGTCAAACCAGAAAAGATTCAGCTTCCTGCAGCGGCATCATAACTTATAAGAGAATTTGAAGTAACAGTAAATGACGACTAGAGAAGCAATACTATATGAAAAATTACCAAATGATAAGGTTCGATGCACAGCTTGTGCAAGGTACTGTGAAATTGGTAAAGGGCAGATGGGTCTTTGTGGTATCAGAGGAAACGAATCCGGAAAACTACAATTGTATGTTTATGGCAAAGTAATTTCAGGAAACGTAGATCCAATAGAAAAAAAACCCGTCATTCATTATAAACCTGGAACAAGCATATTTTCTATAGCTACAACAGGTTGTAATTGGTTATGCAAGTACTGCCAAAACTTTGACATTAGTCAAAGACGAAAAATAGAAGGCGTTGATATGACGCCGGAAGATGTAGTCAATCAAGCTCTAAGACTAAAAGCTGATGGGATCGCGTACACTTACAATGAACCCTCAATATTCATTGAGTTTGCACGCGATTGCGGAGTTGCTGCACACAACAAAGGCCTTTTCAATATTTTTGTATCAAACGGCTATGATACTCCGGAAACAGTAAAGATGATGGGAGAATTTCTTGATTGTATCACTGTAGATTTCAAAGGTAATGCTGAACCGCAATTTACTAGAAAATACATAGGTATTCCTGATCCAAAACCAATCTTTGATACACTCATAGAGATTAGAGACAAAACCAAGATCCATGTAGAAATAACAGATCTTGTTGTACCACAAGTTGGAGACAGTCTAGAATATGCAAGCAAGCTATGCAAATTCATCTATGATGTGTTTGGTCCAGAAATGCCAATCCATTTTCTACGATTTCATCCTGATTATAAAATGATGGAATTTGAGTCAACCCCAATAAAGACACTTGAGAAACACTACGAAGTTGCTAAAAAAGAGGGACTATCTTATGTATATTTGGGAAATGTACCAGGTCATCCTCTTGAACACACTTACTGTTCACAATGCAACAATATTGTAGTTAAAAGATATGGTTATGATATTCAGGGTTGGAACATGGATGAAAACAACAACTGCAAGTTTTGCGGAAACAAGATTCCTATAATAGGAAAACTACCAAAAGATTACAAACAAAGCAGATTCCAATTTGTTTGTTAAATCGCAATTGCTCGTACGGGCGAACCTGTAGCTCCTCTAAGCTTTAATGGTAAAACTATTAACTTGAAATGCACCCCAGAAATTTTTTCCAAATTACACAAGTTTTCTACAATTAAGACATTGTTACTTAACAAAATATGATGGGCTGAAAAGTTTGAATCTTTTCCCAAATCAACACTTGGCGAATCTATTCCAACTAGATTGATCCGTTTATATGCTAAATATTTCGCAGCATCGATTGATAAACCTGGATTATTGTCAAAATAATGTTTTTTTATTAAATTCTTGTACCAACCAGTTGCAAAAATTATGGTTGAATTTTGTATTATTTTTCCATATTTCTTTTCAAATTCAATGATATCCTTTTTGGTAATAGATTGGTTTGAGCCTTTCTTAATTCTAAATAAAGTTGCATCACAAACAAATCTCTCAAGGTTAATTTGATCCATCTTTAGGCCTTTGTCTACGAAGTGAAATGGTGCATCCATATGAGTGCCAGAGTGTGAGCTTAGGAAAATAAGCTCCAAATTATATCCATTAATTTCATTTTTTGCCCATGATATGAATTGAGGCTGTGGTGATCCTGGAAAGCTTGGAAGTTGTGGAGAAATCTTCAAAGTCAAATCGATAATGGGCATTAGATTTTACTTAATATGCTAATTAATCAATTTGATGATATCAATCAAAGGTTAAATATTGTAAAACAGAAATGATCATATGCCAACAACATACATCTTGTTGAATTCTGACTTGGGCTCTGATGTTGAAATAATCAAAAAGATTAAGGAAATATTAGAAAAAGAAGGCAAATCTGTTCAATACGAAGTCCAAGGCGTATACGGCGTTTATGATATAGTGGTCAAAATTTCATCAGACAGTATGGATCATCTAAGAAATATCATTACAAATAAGATTAGAAAGATCGATAAGGTCTATTCAACTCTAACCATGATGGTTATAGAAGAACAAGAACAATAACTACAATTTTTTCATAGATTCTACTACTTTTAGAATTTCAGATTCAGTATTAAAAAAGTGCATTGAAGCCCTAATCACTTTTTTATTAAATATTTCTCGTACTGCAAGAATCATGTTTTGTTTTTCAAGTTTTTCTACAATAGTTTTTGGATCCTGACCTTGAAGCGAGAAAGATACTATACTAGTCCTTTTCTCCGATTCCTCTGGCCCATATAATGAAATACCAGCAACTTTTGATAGCTCATCACGTAACAGATTAGCAAGTTTTATGTTCTTTTTTCTAATACTGCCTAGCCCTAATCGTAGTAGATAGACTATGGATGCTTCAAGTCCTGCTACCCCAGACCAATTACGGAACCCAGCTTGAAACTTGGCTGGTATTTCCTTGTAAGCAATCTTGTCTTCATAAAAAATGGCTGATTCACCACCAACCTGAAGGGGTTCTAGTAGATCACTTGATTCTTTTTTACAATAAAAGACGCCCATTCCCATTGGCCCGCACAACCATTTTGAACCGTTAAACGACATGAAATTACAATTAATTTTGTTTACATCAACATCTTCGATGCAACCAACAGTTTGAGCTGAATCTACAAAAAATGGAATATTTTTCTCATAAAGTAATTTTCCAATTTGCTCTACTGGAAGAATTGCTCCGGTGTTAAATAATGCATGACTCAAAACCACAAGACCTGTGTTGTTATCAATTCTTTGTTCAAGATGTTTAGGATCAAAGAACCCATTTTCATCAACCTCGATGTTTCTAACATCGATTTTTCTAGAAAGTCGAACCCATGGATAGTGATTTGCTGGGTGTTCATGATTTGAACCACGAATTATGACATTAGATGAAGACTTTAGATTTAATCCGTTAGCAACCATGTTAACTCCATCTGTAGTGCTTTGTGTTAGTATGACTTCCTCAGGTTTACATTTTATCAAATGAGAAATTGCCTTTCTAACAAGGAAGAGTTTTTCTCTCACTAGATCGTCTGCAGTACTTGAATCAGGACCTCTTTCGTTATATGTCACAAGAAAATCAGTCATTGCCTTTATGCTTGAAATTGGCATAAGTGAAGTAGAAGCGTTGTTCAAATAGATTCTATTCTTATATGGAAAATCTTGTGCGACATCGTAATCTAAATTCATTATTATATTACAACATCACTAAGTTCCATGTTGTTTAAAAATCATAATAATGACTCAGATAACGGTACACTCAATTTAGAAAGCATACTTTCACAAACCAAAATTAATTCTATTTTATATTCAGATCCTTTTCTAAAAGCAGGTTTTATTGCAAAACTTGTTCAAGATACAAAAATTGATATTTTGTATTTAGATCTTGATTTGTTGTACAGCGGATATGTAGTATCTGGCATGCTTACAACTCCTTCTAACCTTTCTTTATTTCAACCTACAATGGAGTTATGGAATAAAATCTTAACAAACATTCTGGTAAAACTAAGTATAAAAAAATCGATAATCATAGTTGATTCACTAAATGGACTTTACAACCTGTTAAATGAAAAAAAAGAAATTGGTAAACTAGTTAACTCATACATAATGTTAATTACAAGTATAGCAAGAAAAACTGATTCTTATGTTGTTGTAGCAAGTATGGCAAGATTTAAAAAAGAAGAAGGATGGGTACTCTCTCCTACAGGAAAACGTCTTATTGAGACAAATATGGTAAAAAAAATACTCTTAAAACAAGATGAGTCTGGAATAATCCTTGATTTTCTGAATAAAGAAAAAACTGTTATTCCATCAAACTTGATTCCTCTAATCTAACCGCTTTATAATATGATAACCAAACTGGGTCTTGACTATGTCGGAAACTTGACTCTTTTCTAAAGCAAAGGCAGCCTTTTCAAATTCTTGTACCATCACTCCTCGTCCAAAAAAACCAAGGTCTCCACCTCGCTTCTTTGAGCTATCTATAGAATGCTGTTTAGCTAGATTTGCGAAACTTTCTCCGCTTGCAATTTTTGTTTTAATTTCTTGTGCCAAACTTAGCTTTTCTACTAGTATGTGTGCACAATGAACTTTGTTTACCATAGGTTTGAAAATGAAAACAAATTATAAAAAAACGTCGATCAGTTTAATTTTAAAATAACACATAATTCTAAAAATTTAGAATGATTAATTAGGAAAAGCTAATAATTCATTTTTTGTAACACCGTTATAGAATTTCCAAACGCCGTTATAACATCGATTTTTTGAGGAAGTTATATTAAGATCCATTAAGCAAGATTATTCGATAAACATGCCAGTTGGAATTATTCCAGATATAGGCGAACAAATGTGTATAGGATGTGCACTCTGCGTAGAGATTTGTACATCACTAGGACCAGACGTATTAAGAGTTAAACCAGTAGAAGGCTGGAAACGAGGTAAGGCATTTGTATTTTATCCAGAAAGATGCATCTCTGACGGAGCATGCATTGGAGTTTGCCCAACAAAGGCAATCTTTTGGATGAGACCAATGGACTTTACTGTCGGACAACCAGTACCATTATACAGAAACTCTGTATTCGTCAAAGGTTGGACTGAACTAGCAGATTAAGTCCTACAATAACTTCTTTTTATTATCTTGTTTTAGTAATAACTATAGCTGTGTAAATATACAGAAAAATTCTACTTATCCCATTGAGTAAACCAGGTAATTTGTGGCGTAAGGTACATGGAAGAATTACAAAAAAACCAACTAACTTTAGTTGGTTAATCAATGACAAGCTTGCTGGTAGCGGAATGCCAACATCATCTGCAGAATTAGAATGGGTTATCAAAACCGGTGTAAAATCTGTTGTAACAATGACAGAAGAACCTCTACCCGAATCTTGGATTAAAAATATAAAATATCTACATGTGCCTACAGAAGATCTTTCTGCTCCAGATATGGAAAAAATTGATAATACTGTAGACTATATCCATGAAAGAATAAAAAATAATGAACCTACAATGGTTCATTGTGCTGCAGGAATTGGTAGAACAGGTACAATTCTAGCATGTTATCTCATCAAATATCATGGCCTCTCCACAAAAGACGCAATTGACAAAGTGCGTAAAGAAAGACCTGGTTCTATACAATCAGAATCTCAAGAAATAGCAATAGGGCTATATCATAAATTCATTAACAAGTAATTATTCTGGTATTGAAGTAGTTACCATCTTTCCATTTTCAAGTTTAATGAATAGATATCTATTATCCTTGAAAATTAGTGTTATCTCGTTTTCTTTTTCAGATTTGTCTTCAACTTCAAGCAGTTCTTGACCTCTGATTCCATCAAATTTTGTCATATTTTCACTCTACCAATTCCATTTATATCCTATTTGGTAATTTTGATCTCAATTTCTTCTGAATGACTCTTTTCACTAAAAGATTCTGTATAATCGTGTTTTAACCAAGAAACAAAAACTTCTGCTCCTATCTTATGCTTGCCATCACCAAGTTCGGCAGCATTGAATTCCATTTTTTCATCAAAATCAAGAAGCATTTCTTGTGCTTCGGTTGGTGTTCTTGGAATAAATGGCTCAAAATTCTTTGCTATTTGTACCCAGATCTTTCTTTCTGCTATCTGAGTAAGCTTTGGATTACGTGTCCAAAAAATAGCAGCTTTTCGATAATTGTCTTGCGGTTTTCCAATCTCACGTTTTCGTAGTCCGCCGGTGTAAAGTTTCACTCCATATTTTAACTTGAATGCATTATCATGTTTATTGTACGCATTCTCCCAGCTTTTTTCATTCCATGCTTCACGTAGTGCCCCCATAATAGAAAATTTTACATTTATTACGACATTTTCATTTAACTTGAACTCATCATTTGATTTTACTAATTCTATATTGCCGATAAAGCTCTTTTCAGCAGTCACGCACCGTAATGATTTATATCCTCAATAAGTGTTTTTTTGATTTACAATGGATGCAAAGATAACAGACTCTTCCTCAAAAGAAATTAGCTTGACCATAACAAAATCTGACATCGGTACATTATACATAGTGCAACATGAGTTACTAAAAGAACCGGGTGTAGAATTTGCTGGCGTTATAATGAAACATCCACTTACTAAAGAATATTGGATGCGTGTTAATACATCAAAAGGAAGTCCATTAAAGGAAATAGAAAAGGCTACAAAAACTGCCATTGAATACGCGAATGAATTAAAAAAATTAGTAAATTCTAAAATTAAAGGTGCTTAAATGAAATTTTGCCCCAAGTGTGAGGCACGCCTAAAACAAGATAGCTCCGATAAAAATTCTACTTGTCCAAAATGTGGCTATAGTGAAAAGAGTACAAAACAGCGAAAACAAGTCACAGTAGAAAGCAAATCAACAATTGATGTATTGGACGAAAATGAAGGCAAAGAAACTTTACCAACCATAAAAATTGAATGTGGAAAATGTGGACATGGTGAAGCTGTATGGTGGATGCTACAAACTAGAAGTGCAGATGAACCAACGACACAATTTTATCGTTGTACTAAATGTAGTTACACTTGGCGAAACTACGCATAACGTTTAACTTGAACATGTTAGACATGTGATTAAGTTTGGTATTTTCAGCAAAGACGAGTTGTTCAGATGAATGGAAAGCAATAATTTCAGCAATTTCAACTTTAGTTGAAGAAGCAACATTTGAATCAACTGGAGAAGGAATAACCTTTAGAGGAATGGATCCATCCCATGTTGCACTAATAGATATAGCATGGCCCAACTCGGCATTTGAAAAATATGAGTGCGATAGCGATGTAAAGTTTGGGGTCAGAATAGATGAGTTTTCCAAATTAATCAAAAGAGCAGATAAAAAAGACAGTATAGAGATCAGTATTTCCGAGGACAACCTCTTGCTTGTAACTATAGGCAAAAATAAGAAATACAAAATGAGACTTATTGAGAGTTCTGCAACTGATACGCCGTTGCCAAAAATCTCCTATAATGCAAAAATTGGAGTGACCTCAACAGAGTTTGATAAAATTCTTGGTGATGTTCAAGTAGTATCAGAATATTTATCCATAAACGCAACTGCTACCAGCGCTGAATTTTCTGGAAGAGGAGATTCTGGTGAAGCAGTTATAACTTTAGAAAAAGGAATGCCAGAAATACCTGAGATTGACGTAAAAGAACCTAGTATTGCAACCTATAGCTTAGAGTATCTTAACAGTATTGTAAAAGCTGTGGGGACAGTTGCTGGTACTGTGATTTGCGAATACTCAACCAAGATGCCACTAAGACTAGAATTCAAAGTTGCAAACGTGGGCAGAATTCATTTCTATTTGGCACCACGAGTAGAAAGTTAAAGCATTTAAGGACAATTAAAAGAGATATACTGAATTGAAACTCGTACTGAAGTTTGGTGGGACATCGATATCTTCTGCTGCAAATATTAGATACGTAGCTAAACTTTTACAGTCACTATCCAAAGAACATAAGATAATTTCTGTCTTCTCTGCAATAACTGGCGTAACTAATGATCTGATACGCATTACTTCCCTAATACAAAAAGGAAATAAAGACGTTGCAAATAACTTGGCAAAAAAAATAATCAAAAACCACATGCAAGTAGCAAATCAGTGTGTAAAAAACCCAAAAATACGAAAAGATCTAGTAGAAAAGATGAGTGCTGATTTATCAGAACTTGAAGAATTATTACATGGCATGCTCTTGCTTGGGGAAGTAACTCCTCGTTCCTCTGATTATCTAATATCGTTTGGTGAACGGCTATCTATCAACTTGATTGCTTTTACCTTGAACGATTTAGGTTCAAAAGCAGTAGCTCTTACAGGCAAAGACATAGGCATAGTAACAGACTCGAATTTTGGTGAAGCAAAACCTCTACTTGATACAACAAGACTTCGTGTGTCACATACGGTTGAATCACTTTTAGAAAAAAAGATACTTCCTGTCATTGGCGGTTTTGCAGGTGCTGATCAATATGGAAACATAACCACATTTGGTAGAGGTGGTTCTGATTATACCGCAACAATTGTAGCTTCTAGCATAAAAGCAGATGAAGTTTGGTTGATGAGTGATGTAGATGGATTGATGACAACCGATCCAAAAATTGTAAAAAATGCGAAGGTGCTCAAAGAAGTATCTTACACAGAAGCAATGGAAATGGCACTCTTTGGTGCAAAACATATTCATCCACGTGCACTTGAACCACTAGTTACAAAAAAAATTCCATTAAGGATTAGAAGCACTTTCAACATCAAAAATCTCGGAACTCTTGTTACTGCATCACCAAAAGCTGATACACAAAAAACTGTGAAATGTGTTAGTACAATACGACATACGGGATTAATCGACGTTAGAGGTGGAAGTATGGTTGGTGCACCTGGAACAGCAGCTACTATATTTTCAACACTGGCAAAGGCAGGAGTTAATGTTATGATGATCTCACAGAGTCCTTCAGAGTCGAGTATTTCTATCATTGTTAAAAAGAACGATCTTGATAAAGCAGTAAATTCACTTGAGATGAATCTACTAGGTAAGATGATCAAAAAAGTTGAGGTTACTGTAGATGTAGCAATAATAGCATTGATTGGTTCTGGAATGCGAGGAATTGTTGGGGTAGCGTCAAAAGTGTTTGCAGCAGTAGCAAAAAAGGGCGTTAATGTTGTTATGATTGCACAAGGTTCATCAGAACTAAATCTTGCATTTGTAGTCAAAGATGCCGATTGTAATACTGCAGTACAGGCATTACATGATGAATTTGAGCTTGCAAAAATAAATTAAATATAACAAAGCCAATCTAGAAAAAAGCATTTATGTAAACTAATGATTTTGACTGTATGAACAAATACTTAGTTATGACAATAATTGCTGTAGTCATAGCTACGATTTTTTCGGTACCTTTGCTAACAGATCAATTTGTTAATGCAAAGACACTAAAAAAAATTCAATTTACACAAACACTAACTTCAATGCAGGATCCAGGCCAAGGACATGAAAGTCATCAACTTGCACTAATATTATCTCCTAACAAAGGAGCCATTTATGATGGCTCTATAACGTATACTGCAAGTGAGCCAGTACAAATTGTTGTTTTACATGAAATTGACAAAGAGGACGCAAAAGGACAACCAACATGGACAGTAGATAGTGACACTGTTTTTGGACTTACACTTGTAGATCCTAGTACCAATGCAGGTTCGTATGAATTTACAGGTGCTGCATTAGCTTTACATACAAAAAATACAAACAAATTCACCACCACGGTAAGTGTGGATGGATGGATACGAGGACAAACACCTGAATTAATGGAAAAGAAAGAAGAAACTATTTTTGAACCCGCTTTGAAATTATCACGATCAAGTGTTTCAGCAGAAATTCCATTACACAAAGCATTCTTTGATGGAAAATCTGTTTATTATATAATTACAGATACAAATGATAAAACACATGCCAAGGCAATCTCTGAAAAACAGAAATGGAAAGTTGAAATCGCTCCTCCTCTAAGTAAGACTCCAAAAGAATCCTTGAGTGATGTTTACATGTTTCTTAATGGAATAGAAGGAAATGGAACGCGTGGATTCCAAGATGAGATCTTCTCTAGTACACCAGCACAAACAGAACAATATAGCGCAATACGTTCAGTAACACACGTTACTTGGAAAGACGATCAGGAACCCGAAGTTCTAGACTCTGTTCAAAAAATTCTTGACGCACAAAAAGAAAATAAAATAGAACTTGAAAAAACTAGTGCAATAATTAACATGCCACAGATTGTATGGCCTGACGGTCAAATGTCTGTTAGGACAGACAAGACTCTTACTGATGATACACCATATGTTGGTGGGCAAATTCTTGAGATAAACCTAGAAAAGATGACTGTAACCTTTGTGGCACATAGAGGATGGGGACCTGATGGTAGAACAATATACTATATTGTAACAGACGCAACACCCTCTGGACCTGCTAGTGTGATGGGAGTGACAAACGCACCAACACTTGCAAAAGCAGTGACTAGTCCAGCAGCAGTAGATCTATACCAATTTACAAATGGAATCAAAGGTTCAGGACCCATGGGTTTCCAAGCAGGAATCGCATCAGCAGCATTAGGTGATGATACATACAGTCCACTATGGAGAATATCTGTAGTAACATGGAATGAATCTGTCAAAGCATCAGTCCTTGAAACAATAGAAGACATCAACGCAAAGAAATCCGCGGGAGATGTGACAGTAGAACTGGCAAGACCAATGGATAGTGATCATGTTGTAAACTGTCCCTTCATAGATCCATTTCAATAGAATAAATCTTTTGAAAACGGATAAATTGTATTAAAGAACGATTCATCATAGAATGACTGGAAAATTATACATCGTTGGTGTTGGTCCTGGTCATCACGATCATATGACGTTTCGTGCAAAACAAGTAATTGAAGAAAGTGATACAATTGTAGGATACGAAACTTATGTAGACTTGGTGGCTGATCTTATTGAAGGTAAAGATGTCTACAGATATGCAATGACTCAAGAAGTAGAAAGAGCACGTCAATGTATTGAACTTGCTGAATCTGGAAGAACAGTTTCTCTTGTTTCAAGTGGGGATCCTGGAATTTATGGAATGGCAGGCTTGATCTATGAGATTCTTGCAGAATCAGGATGGGATAAAAATAATGGGTTGTATGTTGAATTAATTCCCGGCGTATCTTCGCTTAATTCTTGTGCTGCCTTAGTTGGTTCACCACTAATGACAGATTTTGCTGTAGTAAGTATGAGTGATTTACTTGTTCCTTGGGAAATAATAATAAAAAGAGTAGAAGCTGCAGCACAAGGAGATTTTGTCATAGTGATATACAACCCATCAAGCAAAAAGAGAATTCACCAACTACAAGATACTAGGAAAATTTTGTTAAAATACAGATCTCCTACTACACCAGTTGCTATAGTAAAAGGCGCATACAGAGAATCCCAAACAATAGTTCTTACTGATCTAGAAAATTTAGAAAATCATTCTGACAAACTTGGCATGATAAGTACAGTAATTATTGGAAATTCATCTACGTACATGTACAAAGATATGATGATTAATCCACGTGGTTATACATCAAAATACAATATAGTAGAACCTCAAGCAAAAAATTAACATGAAACCAATCCAAGTGGGTCTTACTTTACCGCAAGGGTGGCTTGATGAATTTCCTGATAATAACGCATACGATCAATTTCTGTTTTCCAAATCGGTTGCACTAAAGGCTGAGCAGCTTGGTTATAATGCTGGCTATGTATACGATCATTTCATTCCATATTATGGTGATAAACGTACACTTCCCTTTTTTGAAGCATATACACTTCTTTCAGCAGTTGCAGCAATCACGACAAAACTAAGAGTTGGTCAAGTTGTTACTTGTAATTCATATCGTTTGCCATCGCTTTTGGCAAAAATGTCTTCTACATTAGATGCAATAAGTAATGGAAGACTAGAATTTGGTATTGGTGCGGGTTGGTTTGAACATGAGTACAACTCGTATGGTTATCAATTTGATAGTGCATCAACAAGAATTGAACAACTTGATGAATCACTAACTATAATAAAAAAAATGTGGCAGAAAGAAAAGTCAAGTTTCAAAGGGAAACACTATTCTATTAAAAATGCTATATGTAGTCCAAAACCAATTCAAAACCCACATCCTCCAATAATGGTTGGTGGCGCTGGACAGAAGCTAATTACAGTCGCTGCAAAACACGCAACACGATATAATCATCCATTTGGTACTCCGGAAATTTTACAATCAAAAATTGAAATGCTAAAAATCCAATGTAAAAAAATTAACCGAAATTTTGATGAGATTGAGAACTCTGTTTTATTACGAGTTCTTGTTGGAAAAGATAAAGACGATATAAAACAAATTGTTACTCAATTAAAAAAGAAAAACGAGTCCATTTCAGAATTTATTATGCGCTCAAAGGACAGTATTGCACTTGGTACTCCTGACGAAGTGATAGAATATTTACAAAAATATGTAAACATCGGTATTAGTTATTTTATCATGAATTTTATAGGACTTTCAAATTCACTTGAAATGCTTTCACTATTCTCAAAAAAAGTCAGACCAAGACTTTAAACACTTTTTTTAATAGTTTCTAGAAGTTCATCTTTTAGATTTATGCGCTCTCTTAATGGGGAAATTATCTTGATCAGGTATGTTTCTACCATATTCTTGAGATCTGATGGATGAAGCTTTTTTTGTGAAAAATCTGATTCTAATTGTGCATAATTTGTGTATGTTGTATTTCCACCAAACTTTGCAGGTCTTTCAATTAAAACCTCATTAAACTCATGGAGAATTATGTGTCTAGAAATTGCTAGTAGGGGATTGTTTTCTACTATTCCTTCTGGACACCACGTTTTCTTAATTTTAGATCGTATATCATCATCAGAGTCATGGATAAATATCCCAGAAGATGGCTTTGACTTGCTCATCTTACTTGCTATCTTGTCATCTTCTCCAGAAGCATGTTCTGGTTCTGCAAGACCAGGAAGAAGACGGTGATGTATAGCTACTGGCACCTTCCATTTCATCTTTGGGAAAATCTCTCTTACCAACATGTGGATCTTTCTTTGGTCCATTCCAGAATGAACAATGTCCAGATCCATTGCATGAATATCTACTGCTTGCATAGGAGCATAAAGCATCTGAGCCAAGTCAAGCTTATCTTTTTCTGTTCTACCCATGATTGTAAGGGTCCTCATAGCACGAGAGAGTGACATGTGCTTTGCAAATTGAATTAATTCAGTCCAATATTCACTTCTTGAATCATAAAGCTTAGAGCCTTGAAGTATCTCTATGCCTGGACATAAAAGACGAAAGGCGTCAGCATAGTACTCTGAAACTTTTTTTATTGTTTCTAGATTGCCACCAAGCTTATCATTGATAAAGGTGTGCCAGTCTGCCAAAAAAACAGAGCATTTTACTCCAGCTTTGATAAAATCATTTATCTTAAAACCAGTCAATATGAGACTGCCAAGATGCAAAAAACCAGAAATTTCTAAACCGATGTAATGTTTTGGATGGGAATTAGTATTGAAAAGATTTACCAGTTCTTCGTTTGTAACAACTTCTTCTGTAGGATCTCTTGTTACAAGTGCAATTTTTTCTGTAACATCCAATTCGAATCAGATTTTCTTTTGTAAACCTATAAAGTTACGCATTAAGTTCGCGTTCTTGTTTTCTAGGTCTTGTACTTAGATAAAGAGCATGTGAACTTATGATAAGTGCAGCAAGAAACATCTTTGTGGCAAATATTAGATTCCACGGTCTTGATGGATCAGGATATGCAATTGTTAAAGAATCAATATCTGGAACCTTTCCATCAATAATTCCTGCAGTTATCTGTGAATTAAGAACTGTAAAATTATACATGACTTCATAAAGACAAATAGCCGAAAATCCAACAAGCATTAACTGTAAAAGTGACATTCTCCATGAAGGTATTCGTACAGTTTTTTTCCATCCAATCCTTGTTACACAATACCATCCTATTATAGAAGAAAAGAATAACCATGTTGTTAACTTAGCAAAATGCTTGTAAGGAAATTCAGTTTTCACCAAGACTTCTCCCATTACATAAGTCCCTTTTTCTGACCATTCTTCAAACATTGCATATACTCCAAATGCGGTAATTGAAGACATAATCACTGCACAGGCATAGAAAATATACAAAAATATCCTGTAACCTGTCTCATGTTCATGTAAGTGTACTTTCATTAAGTTTGCTTCACTTGCTCCAAAATATAAAAATTGGTTTTCGCAAAATTGAGAGGTTTATACAGTATTTGCAAACATAATCCAAGTAATTGAAAATCCCAATAAATATTCCAATTATAGGTAAGGAAGAAATCAACGAGGTACACTCTGTGCTTACAGAAAAATCTCTTACATCTTCTGCAAATTCAGGTGGTAAACGTGTGCAAGAATTTGAACAGTTGTTATCATCATTTGTCAAATCCAAATTTGCGATTGCAGTAAATTCTGGAACAGCTGCATTGCAAGCCGCACTTTATGCACTAGATATTAAAAAAGGAGACGAAGTACTCCTTCCATCATTTACTTTTGTTGCAACTGCAAACTCTATAGTATCCGTTGGAGCAAAACCAGTATTTGTTGATATTGTAAAAGAAAATTATACTATGGATCCAAACGATCTAAAAAAGAAAATTACAAAGAAATCCAAGGCAATAATTCCTGTTCATCTTTATGGTAATGTGGCATATATCGATGAAATTATGGAAATTGCCAACAAATATGACCTAGAAATAATCGAGGACGCAGCTCAATCCCTTGGTTCAAAATACAAGGGAAGACAAACAGGAACCTTTTCCAAACTTGGTTGTTTTAGCATGTACGCTGCAAAGGTAATGACATCTGGGGAAGGAGGTGCCATTGTAACAAATGATAAGAAATTGTTTGAGAAACTAAAGCAGATAAGAAATCATGGAATGTTGCATGGGTATGATACCAGAATTCTTGGTCTAAATATGCGACTTCCAGAAATCAACGCTGCAATAGCAAAAATACAGATGAAAAAATTAAGTAAATTTCTTAGCAAAAGAAGGGCTAACGCAAAAATTCTTACCGAGATTTTATCAGATCTGAACATTACTATTCCTTATGAGAGAAAAGGTGAAAGAGTCAATTGGTATCTTTACACAATAGCTAGCAAAAAGAGAGATGATCTGATGAAAAAGCTAAACTCTGAGGGAATAGGAGCCTCAATTTATTATTCACAGCCTGTACATAAAACACCATTTTATAAAAATAAACTCAAGCTTCCAGTTACAGAATGGGCAGCTGCAAATGTTCTAAGCTTACCAGTGCACCCACTTGTAAAAAAACAAAATCTTTACCAAATTGCAAAGATAATACACAAGATCATAAAAAGATGAATATCATAGAAAATATTGTCGGAGAAATATGCAAAATTGTTCTTCCAATTAACGAAGAAATATTTTTTGGAAATCCAAAATCCCAAATTTCAATATGTACGCTTTCTAGCATGAAATTACTAAGAGAGATTTCAAATTCCTCTCTAATGTCAGAAATTGCTCTTGTGGGCAGACTACTTTCAGAAAATAAAGGAATAGATTCGCTTATCAAACACGTAATATCGAAAAAAAACATTAAGACAATTTTGATTTGTGGAAAAGACACGATGGGTCACAGATCTGGTCACTCCCTTCTTAAGCTCCATGAAAATGGAGTAGATTCTAATAGTAGGATAATTGGCTCATCCAGTCCTGATCCCGTACTGACTATAACAAAATCTGAAATACAAATTTTTCAAAAACAAATTATAATCATAAACAAAATAGGTGAGACAAACATCTCAGAAATCAAACATTCGATTAATTCTCTACTTAAAACTTAATAGCCATTTTTTTGCCTTTCTTGATTTATTTTGTTTTTCTTTTGATATTCTTTCAGAATATCTTCTGGAGTCATATTTAATTCAAGTGAGGCTTGAACAACAAAATGCCATATGTCAATGAGCTCCTCACGAGCTACAGCTTCATCAAAGGCAACAGGCGTCTTCCACCACTTCCAATTTGTGACGCGCTGAAGTTCAACTGCTTCATGAATTATGGCTGTACATAAAGCAGAAATTTTTCCCTCTACGTCTTTTGGATACCTGTTCAGCCTCATCATTCTCTCAAGGTTTTTTTGCATCTTGAAGATTGATTCAAGTTTGTCCTCTTCCATGAATTTGTTTTTTATCTGATATCTATAACCTTTCTTAGAAACGAACCATTTTCTTGTATTGTTTAAACCTTTTTTGGATTTGAGACTTTTTTAGTTCAGATAATCCATCTATGCCATATTCTTCCACAGCAAATGATCCCATTATGTTTCCGTATACTGCAGCTTCCCTAATGGTTGAAATCTTTGTACTATTCTTACTTGCTATATATCCAATCATTCCACCAGCAAACGAATCACCAGCCCCTGTAGGATCTACGATATTTTCCATAGAAAAGGCAGGAGAAGGGAAAACAACGTCTTCATAAAAAAGGAGGGAACCGTGCTCACCTTTTTTAATAATCACATACTCTGCACCCCATTCCATTATTTTTTTCGCACATTTTATCAAATTCTGAGTCTTTGTTAACAGTTTTGCTTCTTCGTCGTTTATTACTACAGAGTTGACTAATCCCATCATCTTAACGACATCATCCCTTTTTGTAGAAATCCAGAAATCAATTGTATCACACATAGAAAATTTGATTCTATCAAATTCTTTAATGACTTTTGTATTTTGTACAGGATCATTATTTGCTAAATATACGAATTCTGATTTTTTATATTCGTCAGGAACTATTGGATTGAAACTACCTAAAACATTTAGCTCTGTTTTATTTGTGGTCCTATGACTAAGCGTTTCATCATAGCTACCATCATATCTGAACGTTTTTCCATTAGCACTCTCAAGCCCACTTAAATCAAGAAACTTGTTTAGGATATTGTGATACTTTTTTGGAAAGTCATGTCCTATTACTGCTATTAAGCCAGGTTTTACAAAAAAACTTGCTGATATAGCCGCAAAAGTGGCTGCGCCTCCAAGAACATCCTTCAAAACTTTTGTAGGTGTTCTTATAGTATCTAGCGCAACAGATCCAAAAACAGCGAGCATTATTTTGCTGGTCTTACTGACCGTGTATAAATTCTCTGGCTTCCTCTTGTGTTGGAAAATATGTAAATGGAATCTTAAGTGTAGTAAACAATAGATTGTATGCTATCGTTCCATCAAGTCTTAATGATGGTGAATCTTCACTCTGTTCATATTTGTCAAGAACTGTATTGTCTGCAAGAAATGGTGCTTCGACTATGCTTTTGCCGTTTGCAGGTATGATAGTTGGTTCTAATACCCCAGCACCGAGATTTTCTCCTTCAACTGATATGATAAAGTCAGTTCTTCCCACATTCAGAATCATAAATGATGAATTTTCAAATTCAAGATTTATACTATAAAGTGTTCCATCATTAGTTCTTTCTACTATCTTACTACTTTTCATAGAAACATGGAGCTGGGTTGCAGAAACATATTGTAAGTAAACAAATATGGTAAGAACTACTATTACTGATATTACAATTATTGAAACCTTGGATTTTCGTTTCATGATATTCTTGATTTCTAATCGCTTTTTAGTATACATAGGAAAAAAACCATATTTTTATGTGTAAAAGTTTTGATCTATTTTCTAAGTAGCTTAGAGCTAGTAGAATAAATGAAAATATACAAATGGGTATGTAAAATGGCCAGAATCAGACTAAAATTAGGCGCAAACGAGATTGAGGTAGACTCTAAGGACTTTTACGTAGATAATCAAAGCGTAGACGAAGTCATTAGCAATCTATCTAGATATGTAGCAGAAGAAACTAAGGTACCAAATACAGAAACCACTGTTGACTATCTGAGTTCTCTTGAAGATGTTGAAATCCATGAACCAGAATTTACTGCACCCATATCAATAGATTCGAGTCAGATTAGAAGCAAAATACACATACTTGTAAGAGATTCATTTTTCGAACAACCCAGAACAGTTTCCGAGGTTGTTGCTCAACTTTATGAATATGGCTGGGCTGCAAGACCACTAGATGTCTCAAAAATACTTGTAAACATGGCCTTAAACAGAGAACTTCAAAAAGACTCGCAAGAAAAACGTAGTTACTATAGCAATAAACTAGTACAACTCAGGTAGATTTGTAATTACAAATCTTACAGGACTCAAGCACATCGCCTTCCAAATGATCAAAATGTACATTGCATTTTTTACACGTATGATGCATATCAAAATACCCATCGCTTTCTATTTTTCCAGTCTGGTTTGTTAATAGATCAATACTTCCACACTTTATACAATGGCAACCGCATTGCATGAACATCTATCAAAATAATACCACTAATAACCTAGTGGAAATTGAATTTATTTCTGAATTGTAGCATAAGAACTATGGAGATTCCTATTACAAGTGGAACAAGTAAGGGAAATTCTGGTACCACCGTAGTGCCTATGATGTTTATTGTACCTGATGTATCTGGTCTAAATCCAACCCAAGCATGGGTTCCATTATTATAAAACTCAGAATTTAAAGTCTGGTTACTGTTAACATACACATCATAAGGTTCCCATAACAATTCTAATGGAATTATTGCTGTAACTAATGAATTGCTTTTTGGAATATCAAATGTAATCCTTTTTTCTAGTTGATTAAACTCAAATCCATCAATATCTGTTAAAGTTTTAATCCCTACCTCAAATTTCTTATCTTCCCACATAACTTCTTTTGAAATTACAGGTTCGTCTGACACATATTCTAATGTCATTGCGCCACCATGTTGTCGTATGCCTTTTTCTCCAATGTAAATAGGTCTATCATTAATCCATATCATATCAACATTCGAAGGAAAGTAAAAATTAGTTTTTTCAGTACCAACCCATTTCCAAGTCCATATACCATCTTTCAAAAATACGACATCACTAAGATCATATTTTATGAAAATCATGTACTTGTTTGAAGGAGTCAATACTATAGCTATTGGGTCTTTCTCTAAAGTTAGATATTGTACGTCATTTTCCTCCCTATCTACTACGGAAAGATTTGACATTGTACCTACAATTGTTTCTATCTGTTGTGTAGTTTTTGCACTTCCTACTACCTCATGTGTTACATGAGCTATTCCATTTTCATCAATTATAATTTTGATAGTTTGTTGAGGTTTTTCACCAAAAGTTATTTGACCAAAAGCTTCTGACATGGAAAAAAACAATCCAACAATTACTAAAATTACAAGTATTTTTTTCAAATTCATCCCCTAATCAAACATTGTCACATGAAGCATTTTTGCTTCTTGATTGGGACAGTCATTTTTATCTCTTGGTAGATTTACTATTTTGTCTGCCACATCCATCCCTTCTATGACTTGACCAAAAACTGTATACTGTCTATCAAGAAAAGTACTATCAGTAGTAACTATAAAAAACTGTGAACCTGCACTGTCTGGATCCGTTGCACGTGCCATTGAAACTATTCCGCGAAGGTGTGACTTGGAATTAAATTCCGCCTTTATCATATATCCTGGACCACCTATGCCCCACTTGCTTTTGTCAGGTTTTTTTGTATTAGGATCTCCACCTTGGATCATAAATCCTGGAATTACTCTATGGAATAATGTACCATCATAAAACGAAGTCTTTGCAAGCTTTACAAAACTTCGTACTGTCTCTGGGGCTAGGTTTGGTAGAAGTTCAAAGACTATTTTTCCAAAATTTGTTTCTATTGTAGCCTTTGGCATTTTCTCAAACTACCTACTTTTATCATAAGAGTCTTACTATCCTAACATCTATTCCGGAGTAAAATTACCTTTTACATCAAAAACACGAGTACTCAAATCTATAGAATTTCTATTAAACTATACAATAATCACAAAAATTCAGGCAAAAAAATCTAAAAGCCAGTTACCAAATATGTATAATTAGGCACATAAAAAATTACAATATATTTTGACATTTTTAATGCAAATGTTTTAAAACGTTTTGGTGACCATTAGATCAAATTGTTAATCAGACATTTTTCAATTATTAAATATATAATAATTTAACGTACAGTAACAGTCTTATATAGAAGATCTGAAAAATAAAAATCGTGAATCGCTCTACTCAAAGCACAAATATTAAAGAAGCAATCAACGCGCTACTTGACAAGGGACTTACAGACAAGCAAGATATCTATACTAAAGTAGTAGAAGATCTTGGTGTTCCAAGACCTACCGTAAGAAGAGTTGCGCGAGATTTACGAAACGAACTTTTACAAAAAATTCAGATTTTGCAATCTGAGGTCCCGCGACCTGGATATTTTGGCAATAAAGATGCTGAAAGCGTTACTGCCTAGCAAAATCTTTTCTTTTTATCTATCATTCCAAATCTAGTATTTTCCATTACTATTATAAGCAAGAAAATTTGTGAAGTGAAATATGGGACATGTTCCTACGGCTACGGTTGGTGCCCTTGCAGCAGTTCTTACAGGTCTATACTTTGTGCTTCCTGATGCAGTGCACTTTACAGTGTTGGTGTTTATAATTGCAGCATGGTTTCTAACCGCAATATGCTGGCTTGCACAAAAAAGTGCAGATTATATGCATAAATATGGCTCACACAACGAAATAAAAAAAAAGCTAACTGAGAGTCAGCAGATCCAAATGGGTCAGATAAGTGCCGAAGATCTAGAACAAACTAAGATTCAACTCTTCACTGATCTTGATGAGTTAAAAGACAGAGTAAAAATTAAAGATAATGAGATAGAAAAACTAAAGACAGAAATTACTAATCTCAAAACTCTGGTAGAAATAGAATCTCTCAGGACAGAGCTTACACATCTAAAAATGCTAGCTGCACAAGAAAATACAAAACGTAAAAAGAAAAAATAACACTACTTGCAGTGCTCACATTGATGAGTTTCGTGATTCTGTTTACAACCGGGGCAACTTATAGCTCCTCCAAAATGACAATTACAACGGCATCCATCATTTAGCTTTTCTTCTGACATATACTAATGAATTAATCATCAGTCAACTTAATATGTAACTTTGGTTGTAGAATTTTGTGAAATTCTTAATTGGTTTTGGATTGGCAGCTTTAGTAGCATTACTTGGAATGTTTCCAAATTCTACTTCATCTGTATCAGAAGAATTTCCTTCTATCCCAACGCTCGTATCAAAAGATAACTCGGTTGTATTACAACAAAAAATCATATCAATGCATATTCCAGAAGATAATACTCTTCCATGGGGTTTTGTTGAAGGTAAGGTAATTAATCCTGTAGAGGGATATCCTGTAATAATCCAGATATACAAAAATGGTGATCCGGTACACTTTGCACAAACTGATGTTAGAGAAGATGGTTCTTACGAATACAAATTTCGTGCTAGAAATGTAGATGGTGATCAAGTGATTAACATCTTTCAAGGTGATTACACAGTCAAAATCTTCAAAACAGTTTATGCTGCACCTAGCGCAAAGATAGTCTAGGAAGCAAGTTTTAGGGTTTCATCGACTAGTTCTCGCAGTCTAGCCGTAGCTTTTTCATCAACTATCTTACCATCATTTATCTGATTTGTAGTCATGTGCACTGCTCTTGGATTTGTTATCACTTTAAAATAAGACATCAATCCTGTAATTGCATTCTGTACATTTGTGAAACTGATACTCGCTGAGGCCATAATTGCTATACCAACAGTTTTTCCACCAGTCTCTTTGTAATTGATATATTCAAAGAGATTCTTCAAAGATGAACTAAAAAATGAATTGTAAATAGGAGAACCAACAAACCAAACATCAGCCTCAGTAACATCTCTTGCTGTCTGGGTTGTAATCTGGCTATAACTTTCTCCAGGTCCTAAAAAACAATCAATTCTATCTTTTGACAGATCAATAAATTTTGTATCAGTATTTTTTGTTTTAACATAATTATACAAATATTCCATCATGATCTGTGTATTGGCACCTTTTCTTGGACTAGCAGAAATCACGACAACTTTCATAATGACTCAGTCAACTGATATTATATTTAAATCAAATAAGCAAAAGATTTCATTATGATTGATTATAAAATCAAAAATTGATCATATTTTAGAAACAACCAAAGAACCTCTGATTGGATAACATAGTGTAAAGCGGGCTCGGAGGGCTTCGATCCCTCGACCTGTAACTTAGGAGGCTACCGCGCTATCCATGTTGCGCGTCAATTAGACACTGCGCCACGAGCCCAGCAAAAATCAACCTCATAACAATTTAAGCGTAATCTAAATTTGAAACTATCATCTCATGAATTTGATACCAACTGGGGTCATCAACTCTGTCCCATTTCTCATAAAACACAACATCTTTCAAATCAAGCCTAGGTAACCAACCCACAGTTTCAAGATCTGGCTTTTGTGCAAATTCTGAGACATGACCAAGACACAAATATGCAACGGGAACAACATGTTCTGGAATTTCTAGAGTTTTTTTAAGATCATCATTAGAGAGAATACTTACCCATCCTAATCCAATCCCTTCTGTTCTTGCTGCAAGCCATAAATTTTGAATTGCACAACATACACTGTAAATTCCTGTTTCAGGTATACTCGATCTCCCTATTACAAAAGAGCCAAACTTAGAAGGATCATATGTAACACAAATGTTTACAGCAGAATCTAATATCCCTTCGAGTCTTAAAGATAGATATCTTGATCTTTTTGGATCCTTGATAAGATCAGACGAACGTACTCTCTCATCATCAAAAGATTTTTTTATTTTTTTCCGTGTTCCATGATCTTTTATTAAAATAAAATTCCATGGTTGTGAAAAACCTACAGAAGGAGCATGATGAGCTGCATTCAAAATTCTAGACAAGGTCTTGTCATCTATTGGCTCTGAGGTAAAGTGAGATCTCACATCGCGCCTAGAAAAAACAGCCTTGTAAAAGCCGTTTTTTTCATCTTGTGAAAAATCTTCACCCATGAGTATTCATCAAAAACAATGCATATTATTCTTATTTTTTAAATTAAACGTTAATAACGTCTCTTAGAAGAGTCGTATTCTATTGGGCCGATGGTCTAGCCTGGTAGGATACCTCCCTGACACGGAGGTGGTCGAGAGTTCAAATCTCTCTCGGCCCACTTGTTTTTATTACTTAAAAATATGGATAAAATATGATTGAATTCACACAAAAAGAAATAGCTTTTTTAGAAAATAACGAAGCATGCAGAATCGCAACATCTTATAATAACGTACCTCATATAACACCTGTTACATATTATTTTGAAAAGGGTTTTTTCTATATTGCAACTGATTACAACACAAAAAAATATTCTAACCTAAAGAAAAACAAGAATGTTGCAATTACGGTAGATGTTTACCTTACAGGAAAACACAAGGCAGTAGTCATACAGGGCATTGCTGAATTTATCGAGAGAGGACTAGAATTCAAACGACTATACGAGATCTTTTACAAAAAATTCTACTGGGTAAAAGAAACTCCTTGGAAGGAAGGAGAAGCTCCTTTTGTCAAAATTACACCGCAAAAAAAGACGAGCTGGGGTTTGAATTAACCAAGTGCAGATTCAAACTGTTTATCTATTTCAGTCCAAGCTGATTTGATTGTGGCCGTTCCTTTTACTGCATATATTACATCTTCATTATTTGTAACTGCCGAATATTCTTCAGCTATATGATTTGTATATACAAGATTAAAGATACTAGAATATGGAATTTGCCCACCAGCTGGGATTAGCGCCCTACCGGGAAGTGAAATATCCTCAGCACTGTAATCCCCATTACCAACAATTTTGCCATTTACCAACAATTCATAATGTATGCTAGAAACAGTGAGCGTTTTCTCACTTGGATTACTCACAAGAAAAATAACTTGAAGCTTTGCACGCTGGTCTACATTATTTACTTCTAATACCTTTACACTACCCAAATCCAACTGTACTTTTTCAAGATCGGGGTTACCTAAACCGGCATAATAATAAAATCCTATGAGCATAGCAAATAATCCTGCAAAAGCTGCAGAAATAACCACTCTCCCTCTACTAACCAAATCAACAGCTAACGGGTTTCATATAATTAAAAACCTTCTCAGATGCGAACAGATAATATTCATAATATGTGATGATCGGGCTATGCCAATTGTTGATGCGCTAATTACATGGACCCATCTTATCTCTGCCTCTATCTGGGTTGGGGGATCGCTCTTCATTGGAGTTGTTCTTGCCCCTCTTCTCAAAACAATGTCAGAATCAGTAGAGGAAAGACTTAGAATAATGATTCGGGTGGGAAGGAAATTCAACAAAATTGCTGTTCCATCATTAGGTATTTTGATTACTACAGGACTCTACAATTCACAGTACATATTGAGTAAACCAGAAACAATTTTTTCAACAAATTATGGTATAATTCTTACAATCAAAATAATGCTTGTGGTAGTACTGATAGTAACATTTGCTATTCACATCAGAGTGATAAGATTTGATATAGAGAAGAAAATTGAAGCAAAAGAGATGTCGCAAGAATCAATTCAAAAACTTCGCTCAAAAATTATATCTTTAGGAAGAATTATTGTCTTAATATCAATTGTAGTCTTGTTAATGGCAGCAATGCTAGATGCAGGTATTTGAATTACCTGCTATTCTTACTTCAAAACCACCATCAATCTTACCTATGCCATACTTACAATTCAATATCTCAGTTGTTACAAACAAGTTAGTTTCAAGATGTTTTGTAATTTGATTTACTCTAAAAACAGATTTACCATCAGTAAGACAGAGGGGGATCACCAACATATCAGAAAGAAATTGATCCACACCTAGAGTAGATTCTAGAAATCTGGAAGCAACAAGATGTCCCATTTTATTCACTTTCCCGTTTATAGCATCTGAACCTATGATGCAATTTTCGTCAAAAGTGTATACTAAAAATGAACATCCTTTATCATAGGCAGATTCTTGTTTGATTTGATAATCACAATCAAAACCAGCATTAAGAAGGATTTTCTTTGCTTCATTTATTTCCTGTTCAATTAGATGTGATGAAATCCCTGAATAGGTACAGAGAATCTTAACTGATTTACTAGTTCTTTTAAGAAGGGAAATAGGACTAATTTTCTCACGAGGAAATACCTCTACGGTAACCATACCACCACCACGTGGATAATATCCGCGTCTTTCAACATCCATGTGGAAATTAATGCCGAGTCTGGAATAAGCTTCTCTTAAAACAAATCTTGTGTAATCACTTGTGGGACTCCACAAAACATCCGTACCGCCAGTTATTGACATTTTCAATCTTTTTTTTGAAATAGATATTGATGGAATTAATATCTGTAAAATCAAAGGAATGCTTCCTGCGGTTCCTATGTCTTCTTTTAATTGCATGTCATCTATTTTTGAAGGAAAAAATCTGATTGATGTTGAACCAATTGAAAGTCCTTCAACTTTTGCATTGCAGATCTTTGCAAGAATTTTAATTCCAGTGAGATGTTGTGGTCTAAGACCTGGAACTTTTCGATTCTGCCTGATGTTTACAATTTCTACTGGCTTCTGAGTCAAACAAGAAAGTGTTACTGCACTACGAACAATTTGTCCTCCACCTTCACCATATGCACCATCAATTTTTATTAATTCCATAATTTTACAGGCTCTTGTAGTAATATACCAAATGATAATCTTTTAAAGAATTAAACAAAATTTGAAGCATGAACGGTCTTTACATTGGACGCTTCCAACCTTTTCATCTTGGTCATCTAGACGCCATTAAATTTGCATTATCTCAAGTAGAAAATCTTTGGATAGGAATTGGAAGTTCAAATAAAAGCAACGAAAAAAGAAATCCATTTACTGCAGATGAAAGAAAGGAAATGATCATTTCATCACTAGATGATGCAACCAAGAAACGAATCCAGATCTATTATATTCCAGACATTGATGTTCATGAGAAATGGACATACCATATTGACTCCATAGTGCCAAAATATGATATGGTGTTTTCAAATGATGATTTTACACATACACTTTATCAAAAACGTGGAATCAAAGTTATACCAGTACCACTCAAAGAAAGGGAAAACCTCTCTGGAACAAACATTCGTGAGAAGATTGCAATGGGAAAAAGCTGGGAAGAATTTGTATCAGAAGGAACAAAAAAAATATTATTAAAAATAGATGCAGAAAGGAGACTCGCAAAAATTCTGTAATTATAAATAACGGCTGCTGAGCGTAAAGATTGGAGAATTTATTTGGAATATCTGGTTATGTTGCCCGGACCAACAAACGTTCCGGAAAGAGTTACACGTGCGATGTTTACCCACATGATAAATCACAGAAGTAAAGATTTTGTTAAACTGTATACCGATGTTGTAGAAAAGAGTCAGAAAGTCTTTGATACAAAAGGCGATGTTATTGCACTTAGTGCGTCAGGAACCGGTGCAGTAGAAGCATCAGT
>Ga0209641_10000458_pt1 | contig 37221 bp, 41 predicted proteins | sample RifCSP16_1_FD_184022 | JGI IMG/M metagenome (GOLD analysis project Ga0209641, IMG submission 184022) | Soil microbial communities from Rifle, Colorado - Rifle CSP2_sed 16_1 (SPAdes) (version 2) | ecosystem: Environmental > Terrestrial > Deep subsurface > Rock core/Sediment | place: Rifle... | reverse complement strand
GTTCATCGTACTCCGCTCAAGGTTTCTGCGGGAACTTCCAGTTTTATCCTGACGCTGGTGGATTCATCAGCCGCATGGATATATCTCAACAAGGGTGCCGTACTTGCGATGATCGCCGTCCCTTCGGTCATCGGCATGATGCTGGGAGCATTTATCGGCGCACGGCTGTTGCATGTGCTTAGTGCATCAGTGGTGCGCAAGCTGGTCATCTCGCTGTTGCTGTTCGCGGGTTTGCGGGCGCTGCTCAAGGGCTTGGGCATCTGGATGTAATTCAAATTTGCATTAAAAACCTAACGATGGTTTTGTAGGGTGCGTCCCACGCACCGCCTTTGGTACAACGATGGTGCGTGGGACGCACCCTACGATATTTCGCTTTTTATTGCGAAATGGAATAATCATGGACGACAATAATATTTCCGTCGAACAGCAACGCTATGCCACCTTGTTGAGCTGGGGTTCGCGCTCCGGCCTGGCTTTGCTGGTGGTCAGCTTTCTTGCTTACGTGTTCGGCTTGATGCCCGTACATGTGCCCTTGGAGCAGCTACCCAATTTGTGGAATCTGCCTGTGGGCGATTATCTAAAACAAACTGACACCCCGACTGGCTGGAACTGGCTGACCATGATAGATCAAGGAGATTTCGCCAGTCTGGTTGGCATCGCCTGGTTATCCGGTTGTTCACTGATTTGTCTGTTGGCTATTATTCCAATCTATGCGCGTCGCAAAGACAAGATTTTTGTAATGCTTTGCGTGTTCGCTTTGGCCGTGCAGTTGCTTGCTGCATCGGGTATGCTGAGAACCGGCGGACACTGAGGTTCGGCAGCCATGAGCGATTACCCCTTTAAACGCATTTTGCTTGCAACAGAGCACACCGAGTTCGACATCGGCGCGGAACGGTTGGCCTTCGAGATGGTACGTCGCTGCGGATTGCCGTTGATGGCGGTGCTGCCAGTGGTGAGCAACTCGGAATTCGAGATTGCAGCTCCACAACTCGCCGCGCGGAATGACCGTGAAGCCGCCAGCAAAGTTGATGCCCTGCGCAATACCGCCATGCAACTCGGCGTTCAGTTCGAAATCCATGTTCGGCATGGCGAGGAGCCGTACCGTGAAATTGTGAATGAGGCCAAGGAAAAGCAGGTCGATTTGATTATCACGCGTCGGCGTGGCAAGCGCAGTTTCCTGGCAAAATTATTGGTTGGTGAAATGGTCAGCAAGGTTGCAGGGCACGCGCCATGCAGCGTGTTGCTGGTGCCGCGCAACGGCACCATGTGGTCAAATGGTGTGCTCGCAGCAGTAGACGATTCCGAACATTCCCTGAAAATTACTTCCACGGCGGCTTCAATTGCCAGGGAATGTGCCTTGCCGCTAACCATTCTGAGCGTAGCCGAAACTACAGCGTTGCACGAAAAGGCAGAGGTGGTCGCATCTCGCTATACCGGAACAGTTGCCGGACTTGATGTTGTTGTCCGTCAACTCGTTCTGACAGGTCATCCGCACGAGCAGATTCTCGCAGCCAGCAAGTCTGTAGGCGCAGACCTGATCGTATTGGGACGGCGCGGCGGAAGCAATGCCGTGGCGCGTATATTGCTGGGCAGCACCATGCAGAAGGTAATGGGGATGGCTGACCAACCGGTATTGGTTGTACCAGCATAAGTAATGTTTGAAAAAATAACCCTAACGGGTTATTCCTGTTACTGCTATCAGGGGATAAGCTGGCGCCGTTTAAATATATTTGATTGAACCAGCCAACCTGGATTCTTCATACCTCGAAGGGGTGTAACTTGATAGATTTGGAACGCCGCAAGGCACTCAAGACAGGCGGCAGCCTCGGGCTGCTGGGGATTTTTGCAACGGCCGGTCTGGTTCATTCCGGTATCGCCTGGGCTGAGAGGAAGGCTTCGGCTTTCGAAGCCAAAAGCCTGGGCGAAGCCCTTGATGCGTTGGGGGTGGTCATTCCCGAGAACAGTGTTTCCATCCTGCTCACCGCACCCGAGATCGCCGAAAACGGCGCGTTCGTTCCAATCACGGTTACCAGCAATCTTTCCCATACCGAACAAATTTCCATCCTGGTAGAAAAAAATCCGAACACGCTTGCGGCCAACTTTGTCCTGCCTGAAGGAACGGAAGGATTCATCACCACGCGCATCAAAATGGGCCAGACCGACACGGTCATTGCGCTGGTGAAGGCCGATGGGAAGTTCTATCGAGCCTCCAGAGAAGTCAGGGTCACGATAGGCGGTTGCGGCTAGATGATGCTTACTTCGACATTGTTTCAACGACAAGGACAACAAGAGCATGGCTAACCCGATGAAAATACGCGCCACCGCCAAGGAAGGTGTCACCGAAGTCAGGATCCTCATGCAGCACGAAATGGAAACCGGACGGCGCAAGGATGACGCGGGTAATCTGGTGCCGGCCTGGTACATCACCGGGGTCACGGTGCGGCACAAGGATCGCGTCGTGCTGGAGGGCCAGTTTGGCACGGCGGTTTCGAAAAACCCTTACCTGGTATTTCGTTTCAAGGGCGGAATTCCTGGGGAAAAGGTCTCGGTAAAATGGGCCGACAACAAGGGTGACAGCCGTCTCGACGAGGCTGAAATCGTCCAGTAACCGCACCTGGCGGAAGGTTCGGCAGCATTGTGATATTTGAAGTTCGGGTTTTGCACGCCGCCCAAAGAGCGGCTGGTGTTATGTAGCGTAATCGTCTTAATACAACAGGGAGGAGTTATGAAAATGAACCGGTTCCAAACACTCACCATTGCCTGCGCCGTCGGGTGGTCGTTATCTTCGGTAGCCGCCCATGCGGAGGTCGATGCGCATTCTCGCAACCTTACCGCGTCCTGCGCTGCCTGCCACGGTACCAACGGCCACAGTGTCGGGGGCGCGCCCGTTCTGGCCGGGATGGACAAGACATTTTTTGTCAACCAGATGAAGGATTTCAAATCCGGCGCGCGGCCAGCCACGGTGATGCATCATCATGCCAAGGGTTATAGCGACGAGGAATTCGAAAAAATGGCCGGGTTCTACGCGGCCCAGAAACGTTAGGCAAATCAGCGAAGCATCCGGAATAACCTGAAATCAAAAATCATAGGGAGCAAATCATGTCATTAGATCGTCGCGATTTTTTGAAGCTTAGTGCAGCAGGGATTATGGTAGGCGTGTTTCCGGGCTGCGCAACTTCCGGCAGTGAAATCGTCAAGAAAAGCGGACAACGCGTAGTCATTGTGGGTGGTGGCTTTGGCGGCGCAACGGCAGCCAAATATATCCGCATGTGGGGTGAGGAAAAGATCGAGGTGGTGCTGATCGAGCGCAACGCGCTGTTCGTTTCCTGCCCGATGAGCAACACGGTGCTGGGCGGCAGCCGGACCATTGATGACCTCACGCAGAACTACGATACCCTGAAGAAGAAGTATGGCGTCAAGCTGGTGCAAGGTGAGGTGACGGCCATTGATCCGCAAAAGCAAACCGTCATGCTGGCGGATGGCTATCTCAGCTATGACCGGCTGATCGTCGCGCCGGGTGTCGATTTCATGTTTGATCAAATCGAGGGACTCAGCGCCAAAGTGGCAGGGGAGAGCATCCCTCATGCATGGAAGGCCGGCCCGCAAACGGTGATGTTAAGAAAACAGCTCGAAGCCATGCCGGATGGCGGAGTTTTCGCGATTTCCATTCCCAAGGCTCCCTACCGTTGCCCGCCGGGGCCGTATGAGCGCGCCTGTCAGGTGGCTTTCTATCTCAAGAATAACAAGCCGAAATCCAAGGTGCTCATATTGGATGCCAACCCAGACATCACCTCGAAGAAGGGCCTGTTCACCGCAGCCTGGAAAGAACTTTATCCGGGCATGGTGGAGTATCGCCCCAACGCTGCCGTGATGAAAGTGGACGTGGCAGGAAAGATCGCCAAGACCGAGTTCGAGGATGTGAAAACCGACGTGCTGAACATCATCCCGCCGATGAAGGCCGGTATGGTTGCCAATATGGCAGGTGTCGTGGGAGCGGACAACCGCTGGTGTGCGGTGGATTTCCTGAGTTATGAATCCAAAGTGCAGAAGAACATTCATGTCATCGGCGATTCGGTTGCCGCCGCCCTGCCAAAATCCGGTCATTTGGCCACTTCCCAAGCGAAAGTCTGCGCCGCCGCCATTATCGAACTGATGCAAGGCCGGCAGCCGGATACTAGCCCTGCTATTGCCAATACTTGCTATAGCATGGTGAGCAACAATGAAGCGGTGCATGTGGCCCATGTGTACCGCTTCAATGCGGAAAAGAAAGAGATGGTCGCGGCGGACGGCGGCGGTGTTTCAGCCAGCCGTTCTGAAGCCGAGGGCTCGCTGGCCAATTACTGGCTCAAGAACATCCTGGCTGACGTGTTGCTGTAACAAGGTATATCAGGAAGGGGGCGCCGGGTCCGGGAGCATGGCCCGGTGACTCCCGCATGATTGGGTATCACGTAACAGGAATTGAATATGCTCAAAGTACCATTCTGTCTTGCCCTGCTGTATTTATTCAGCTTGTCTCCGGCACTGGCGGCGCCGCCTGCGCCGACACTCTCCTACACGGAAATGAAGGTGCAGATCGCGCGCGTCCAGATCCGCGACGGGGTCAGTTTTGACGATGCGGTGGATTCGCTCAAGCTGCGTGCCAATCAGCACAATCTCAAGTTCGTCGGCGCCAGCCCCTTGTACAAAGAGATCGAAGCGCTGACGGGAAAACCCGCCAAACGTATGGAGATTTTCAGCTTTTGCGATGGCCTCACGGCACAGCAAATGATCGTTGCCGACCCGCTCATGATCGCCTTCATGCCCTGCCGTATCGCGCTGGTGGAGGATGCACAGGGTAAACGTTGGGTGATTTCGATGATGATGGACGAGGCCATGATAGCCGCACTGCCGGTTGCTACCCGCAACAACGCCCAGCGTGTCATGGCGGCCATGAAAGACATGATGCTCGCCGCAAGCAACGGTGATCTTTGAACTGATCCGGAGCGAAAATAACTCTAACGGGTTATCCCCGACCCCCATTGTGGGTATGGACGCTGACAAGCCGGCTATTACTATAATGCATGCGATATCGTTGTTTCCGTCTGATGACCAATCAGGTTGCGGCGGAGGCCTTAATTACCTGTGGGAGATGAGATCATGAATTTTGACAAAGAATTTGACGCCAGCGGTTTATCCTGCCCTTTGCCTATCCTGAAGACCAAAAAAGCGCTCGTCGATATGGCTTCCGGGCAGGTTCTGAAGCTGATTGCCACGGACAGCGGCGCAATCAAGGATATGCAGGCCTTCGCCGATCAAACCGGCAACACCTTGCTTGCCACCGAGGAAGCAAATGGCGCATACACTTTTTATATGAAGAAAAAGTAGTTCTGCTGCAAACCAAAACCATACTTAAGGGGAACAAATGACTACCAAGAAAATGGCGATCATCGCTACCAAGGGCACGCTGGATATGGCGTATCCGCCATTCATCCTGGCTTCTACCGCTGCCGCTTTGGGCTATGAGGTGCAGGTGTTCTTCACCTTCTACGGATTGCAGTTGCTGCGCAAGGATTTGTCGAGTGTGATGATCAGTCCGCTGGCCAACCCTGCCATGCCGATGCCGGTGCCGATGCCGGTGATGGTGCAGATGCTGCCCGGCATGGAATCCATGGCGACCATGATGATGAAGCAAAAACTCAAGAAACATGGCGTGGCCTCGCTGCAAGAGCTGCGCGACCTGTGTCTGGAGGCCGAGGTGAAATTCATTGCCTGCCAGATGACGGTCGATCTGTTCGAATTCGACAAGAGCGAATTCATTGACAACATCGAATACGGCGGTGCGGCGATGTTCCTGGGATTTGCCGGAGACACCGACATCTGTTTGTTTATTTAGGATGGCTGTTTGTTTAAGTTGCAATAACTTTGCGGTAGCAGGGTAGGGGTTTTTCTTTCAATCAACTGGGGAGTTTTTTCATGAGAATAAATAAAATTGCTGTTTCATTGATTGCCGCCGGTGTGATGGCATCACCACTCGCATATGCGACCAATGGTTATTTTTCGCATGGCTACGGCATGAAAGCCAAGGGCATGGGTGGCGCATCGACCGCAATGGCGATCGATACGTTCGGCGGTGCGAACAACCCTGCCAGCATGGTGTGGGTAGGCGACCGGCTCGATATCGGCGTTGATTTGTTCATGCCGAAGCGGTCCGCATCGCGGCAGGGGAGCCCGGCGGGAAACGGGAGTTCAGAAAGCGGCAGCAACGAATTCCTAGTGCCGGAATTTGGTTACAACAGAATGCTGAATCCTGATATGTCGGCGGGTGTGACCGTTTACGGCAATGGTGGCATGAATACTGACTACAGCGGTGGCGCTCTGGCGGGAGATCCGTTCGGAACTTGTGCGGGCCAGCCGGAGAACTTGCTGTTCGGTTGCGGCAAGCTGGGTGTGGATTTGATGCAGCTCATCATCGCGCCGACTGCCTCCTACAAGATCAACGCCAATAATTCCATCGGTGTGTCGCCGCTGCTCGGCTACCAGCGATTCAAGGTTGACGGCCTGCAAGCGTTTGCCGGGGTCTCCAGTAGCGGCACCGATCTTACCAACAAGGGCTACGATGACTCGACCGGTTGGGGGGTGCGCATCGGCTGGCTCGGCAAGCTCTCCGATACCGTTAGCGTGGGCGCAGCCTATTCGACCAAGATGCGCATGAGTGCCTTTGACAAGTACAAGGGTTTGTTCGCTGAGGGCGGCGACTTCGACATTCCCGAAAACTACAACATCGGCATCGCGATGAAGGCGACGCCAAGCACAACCGTGGCTTTCGACATCCAGCAGATCAATTATGCGGACGTGAACTCCATCGCCAACGGCGTAGCAAATTCTCTTCCTGCCCCGGTTGCGCCCAACCGTTTAGGGGATGCAAATGGCTCTGGATTCAAGTGGCGTGACCAAACGGTGTTCAAGCTCGGCATCGAGCATGAATACCGCAACAGCCTTGTGCTGCGTGCCGGCTACAACTACGGGAAGTCCCCGGTGCGCGGTGACAGCACCGACGATGTGACCTTCAATATCCTCGCACCGGGGGTGGTGGAGCAGCACCTCACGCTCGGCACCACTTGGATGCTGGACAACAAGTCGGAGCTGACGGTGTCCTACATGCATGCTTTCAGCAATTCGGTCACCGGCTCTTCGGCAACAGTATTGCTGGGGCAGGGCGGCACCGAGACGCTGCAAATGAGCCAGAATGCCATTGGCGTTGCCTATAGCATCAAACTCGAATAAGTCGGTTGTAACTGCTCAATGGCTACGGCGTTCTGATAACGGGTAGCCAAAAAAAAGCCGAAAGCAAGCCGCTTTCGGCTTTTTTGCGCCTACATGTGTGTTGCAATCAATCTAAAAATCGTTAGAATATTGAACTTGTAATTCCCCGCAGTCTTGCTGCGGGGACAGCGCAGGCTAAAATGAAAAAATGGAAGTGATGTAGCCCGGATGTAGCGCAGCGAAATCCGGGGTTTGGTGGGCGTGCCGAAGTTTCCCCGGATTCCATTACATTCCATCCGGGCTACGCCTGCTCAAGTTTTTCCGATACCCCGCGCTCTTGGCGCGGGGTGATTCATTCTAAGTAATTGCGTGCAGATAGACAGCATCAAAACTCTCGGGGGGTGGTTATGACCAAGTTTTCACTTGTAGAATTTTCAATCCGTCGCCCGCGCCTGATTGTCTGGGCGACGGTGGCGCTGGTGCTGCTGTTCCTCACCCAGTTCCCGCGCATCGCCACGGACACCAACCCGAAGCACATGCTGCCGGAGAATTCGGACGTGCGAGTGTGGAACGACGAGGTGGACAAGACGTTTGCGCTGTACGAGGACACCATCGTCGTGGGCGTGGAAAACAATGCGGGCGTGCTGAACCGGGAAACCCTCGGTCGTATCGCTCGCATCACCGGCGCGATACTGGGCCTGGAAGGCGTGGCGAGCCGCGATGTGAACGGTTTCACCACCATCACCAACGTCATGGCGGAGGCAGGCACTCTCAAAGTCGGCCCCCTCATGCCGGGCGCGCCAAAGACAGATGCGGAAGTGGAAATATTACGTACTGCACTGTTTGGCAACCCGCTGCTGGTTGACCGCGTGATCTCGAAGGACGGCAAAACCACGGCCATCTATGTGCCGCTGGAGAAGGGCGCCAACGGCGCCGAAATCGCGGAGAAGATTCGTGCAATCGTCGGCAAGGAAAGCGGGCCGGAGCGCTACTACGTCGCTGGCGACCCGGTGGCGCGCGATACCTTCGGCGCCGAGATGTTCAAGCTGATGGGCATTTTCTCGCCGATTGCCGGCATGATCATGTTTATCGCCATTCAGCTCATGTTCCGTAACCTGTCCTTGTCGTTCACCATGATGGGCGTAGCCATGGCGGCGATTATCATCAGCATGGGATCGCTGATCGGCGCCGGCTATCCGGTGCATATCATGAGTTCGATGGCGCCGGTATTTCTGATGGCGATTGCCACCGACAGCATTCACATCTTCAACGAGTTCTATTTCCGCTACCGTGAAAAGCGCAACAAGCTCGATGCGATCCGCGAGACCATGGCGGCGGTGAGCCGCCCGGTGCGCTACACGGCGCTCGCCACGACGGCCGGGTTCGCCGTGCTGCTGTTCATGAACATCGTGCCGGTGCAGGTATTCGGCGGGCTGATCGCCCTCGGCACAGTGGTGTTGCGGCTGTTCTCCTTCAGCCTGATCCCGGCCATCCTCACCTTCGTCAAGGAAGAGAAGATCGCCCGCGCCGTCGAGCACGAGAGCATGGAACTGGACCGTACTGCGCGCTTTTTGCGCCGCATTACCGAAGTGGGCGCGATGCGCCCGCTGGCCACCGCGCTGGTGGGCTTGATACTGGTGGCGGTGGCCATCGCCGGCACCACGAAGATTCACGTCAACAACAATCTGGTGGCGTGGTTCAAGCAGTCGAGTGAAATTCGGATTGCCGACACGGCAATGAACCAGGCGCTCGGAGGTACATCGCTCGGCTATCTGGTGGTGCAGTCCAATGAACTGGATTTCATGAAGCGGCCCGAGGCCATGCACTGGCTGGAGGGGCTGCAACGCCACCTGGAAACCATGCCGGTGGTGGGCAAAACTTTCTCGGTAGCCGATTATGTGAAGCGCATCAACCGGGTATTGCATGACGATGACCCGAAATTCGACACGGTTCCGGAAACTCAGGACACGGTCGGTCAATATCTGTTCCTGTTCAGCATGTCGGCCAAACCCGCCGACCTGGATAACGTGGTCGATTCCACGTTCCAGAAGGCCAATCTGTGGGTGCAGTTGAAGAGTTGGGATGCGGAAGCCATGCGCCAGGTGATTCAGGCAGCAGATACCTACCAGAAGACCCACCCGCTGGCGGCGACAGTGAAACCGGCCGGCATTGCCTATTTCAATCTGGTGTGGAACGACGAGGTGCTGGGCGACCTGGTGCTCGGCCTCATGCTGGCGCTGGTGGTGGTGTTCATTATCCTGGCGCTGGACTTCCGCTCGTCCAGGTGGGCGCTGGTCGCCTACGTGCCGCTGCTGTTCACCATCCTGCTGATCTACGGCGTGGTCGGCTTCGCCGGCAAGGACTTCGACATGCCGCTATCTGTGATGAGCACTTTGTCGCTCGGCATGGCGGTGGATTTCTCCATACACTTCATCAGCCGCTTCCGCCAGCGCCTGGCCGAGACGGGCAGTGGCACGAATGAAGGGGCGTTGCGGGAGGCGCTGTTGTGGACAGCGGCGCGGCCGGGCAAGGGTATTTTGCGCAATGCGCTGCTGTTCGCTGCGGCCTTCTCGGTGATGCTGGCAGCACCTCTCACGCCCTACATCGCGGTGGGCGCCTTCATCGTCTCGATGATGCTGCTTTCCGCGTTGCTCACCATTCTCTATCTGCCCGCTCTGGTGATGCTCGGGCGACATTGGCTGTTCGACCAAACCCCCTCCAACTCCCCCTTGTCAGGGGGAGAGCCGCTCCTCCCCTGATAAGGGGAGGCCGGGAGGGGTTTTAACAATCAAGGAGTAGGGTGGGCACGCTTTTTGTGCCCACGCGGTCAGCGAAGGTTATATCCGCGTTGGCAAACGATGAAACCGTTTGCCCACCCTACCCGACTTTGTGAGTCTTACATTAACAGTCTGTTGAATTTATCAACTCGCGTCGAAAAATGAACATTTTTGGGGGTGCTTCTACCCTTCACCAGTTACTAAAAATCGCTTGTAGCGCGTTCTGAGAGGTCGATATTTTTGGTAACTCTGTAAGGCCGATAAATTCAACAAACTGTTAAAGGAGATTGAAATGAAACACTGGTTAATATGGATGATCGCCGCTCTGCTGCCACTGGCATTCACGAGCCAGGCGCAGGCATTCTCAGGCGAGGAGGTGATGAAAAAGTCGCAGGCTGCCTTCCTCTATCCGGGCAAGGACTTCAAGGCGCGGGTGGTGATGAAGCTCATCAACAAGGACGGGCAGGAACGGGTGCGCGAGATGACCATGCTGCGCAAGAACATGGGCGAAGCAGGCGGCGACCAGAAATACTTCATGTATTTCTTTCAGCCGTCAGATGTCAAGGACATGACGTTCATGATCCACAAATATCCCGCCAGGGATGACGACCGATGGATGTTCATTCCCGCCATCAACATGGTCAAGCGCATCGCCGCGCAGGACAAGCGCTCCAGCTTCGTTGGCTCCGACTTCACCTACGAGGATGTTTCCGGCCGTGACATCGAGGACGACACCCACGTCGTCGAGCGCGAGGAGAAAGTGGACGACCGCGACTGTTACGTGGTGAAGAGTACGCCGAAAGGCGCGGATTCTGACTTCGGCTACAAGTTCACTTGGGTGGACAAGGCCAATTTTTTACCGCTCAAGGAAGAGCAATACGACAGGAAGGGCGCCCGTTACAAAGAGTTTACCGCCGATGAAATCGCCGATGTGAAGGGCATTCCCACGGCAGTCAAGCGCACCATGAAGAATTTGCAGACCGGCCATCGCACCGAGGTCGCTTACCTCAAGACTGGCTATGGCCTTGGCATCGAGGACAATCTGTTCACCGAGCGATTCCTGCGCCAGCCGCCGCGCAAGTGGGTTGACTGATGCTGCGAACGGTCACGCTCTTTTCGGTTCTGCTGCTGGCGCCGCTGGCGGTGCTGGCTGAGGTCACACTCTCCGGCTTCGTGCAGCAGAACACAGCCTTCAACACCGCCGGGCAAAATCCCGATGGCCGCCATTACAAGTGGCTGGAGGAGCGCGCCCAGATCAAGCTTGACGCCACCGGCGATGCATGGCGGCTTCTGGCGAAGGGCGATCTGGCCTACGATCACCTTGGCCGCCAGAATGAGAGTGAATTGCGCGAGGGCTACATTGACTATGCGGGAGGCAACTGGGATTTGCGCCTTGGCCGGCAGGTCATCACCTGGGGCCTGGGCGATTTGGTATTCGTGAACGACTTCTTTCCCAAAGATCATGAGGCGCTCTTTGCCGGGCGGCCGCTGGAATACCTCAAGCGCGGCGTGGATGCCGTGAAGCTGGGCGCCTATCCCGAGTTTGCTTCGTTCGAGTTGGTGCTGTCACCGGATTTCCGTGAGAGCCGCATCCCGGACGCGCGCCGATTCCGGCTTTACGACCCGATGCCAACGGTCGTCAACCGCGAAACCGTCAAACCGGAAGAAGGGGACGTTGGGTTGCGCGCTTACCGCGATGTCGCAGGCTATGATGCGGCGCTCTACTTGTATCGCGGCTTCCAGCGCACGCCCTCGATGCGGCCGGACAATATGACGGCGCCGACGAGGATCACCTATTTCTATCCAAAGCTCTCAGTCTACGGCGCCAGCCTTTCCGGGCGTGCGGGCGAAGGGGTGCTGAGCCTGGAAGCGGCTTACTACGACTCGCGTGAAGACCGTTCTGGTGATGATTTCACAGTGCCTAACTCGCAGACGCGACTGCTCGCCGGCTACCAGATACAGCCGGTGGAGGATGTCTCGCTCGGCTTCCAGTACTACGCCGAAACCATGCACGACTACGACGCCTACCTCGCTGCGCTGCCCGCCGGCTTCCCGGTCGAGAAGCGCTGGAGTCATACCGTTACGGCGCGGCTGACGCAGTTCTTCCTGCATCAGACGCTGCGACTTTCCGCCTATGCCTCGTACAACACCGGCAACGGCGACCACTTCGTAAACCCGGAACTGCGCTATAGTTTCACCGACAGAGTATGGGGCGCGGCCGGAGCCAACTTCTTCGGCGGCAAGCCGTGGGGCCAGTTCGGGCAACTCGCGCGCGACGATAACGTGTATCTCCAGGCTCGTTACGAATTCTGACTTCAGGGCACCTCTATAAATCCAAACTCCGTTGCGATACTGCGTTGCTCAAGAAATTTTATCGCTTACATATCAGACATATGCTGCGCGCCAAAAATTTATTTCGCGCCTTGTCTCACTTAGGATTTTGAATTTATAGAGGCGCCCTTCAACCATGAAACGCAGAGGAGGCATGACATGATAAATGACTGGGGCAGTTTCGGTTGGTGGGGTATGGGCTTTGGCATGGTGCTCATGCTCCTGTTCTGGATACTGGTCATTCTCGGTATTGTGGTGCTGATCCGGTGGCTGCTAGTGCAGTCGCCGCCAGGTCGCGGCTCACGCGACAAAACACCATTGGAGATCGTGCAAGAGCGCTATGCACGCGGCGAGATAGACCGTGAGGAATACGAGCAGAAAAAACGTGATCTGGAGCCGTGAACATGCGCGGCACTGAGCCGTCCGGCTATGACGCCTGGTACGACACAACGCGCGGTTGCTGGATCGGCGAGACCGAGTACCGGTTACTGCGCCATCTGCTCGACCCCCGGCCCGGGGAGAGCATGCTTGATGTGGGCTGCGGCACCGGCTGGTTCACCCGGCGCTTTGCGGCCCTGCCGGAACTGCGCGTGACCGGCATCGATCCAAATTCCGAATGGCTCGCCTACGCGCGCGGTCGTGACGCGAGGACGCACTATCTGGAGGGAGATGCCCGTGCCCTGCCATTTATTGACGCGAGCTTCGACCGCGTAGTATCCGTGACCGCACTGTGTTTCATAAAAGACTGGCCGCGCGCCTTGCAGGAAATCGTGCGAGTCACCCGCACCAGTTTCGCCATCGGCGTGCTCAATCGAACAAGTCTGTTGTGGCGCGACAAGGGCCGAGGCGGCAGTACCGGCGCATACCACGGCGCGCACTGGCATATGAGAGCAGAACTCCGCACTGCCCTCGACAACTTGCCTGTAAACAACATCCGATTCCGCACAGCGATCTTCGTGCCTTCCGGGTCGGGCATCGCGCGTGTCACTGAATATGTGCTTCCGAACACGCTGCCTTGGGGTGGCTTCCTTGTAGTTACGGGAGAGGTCACGCGTGCCAGCATCACACGGTAACGGTATCAGCGCCATCAATGCGCATCAGGCATCCGACAATCTCACTATCTCACAATCGGTGAAACGGTAGCGCAACTTATTGAGGATTACATATTTGAAGACAGAGTCTCCGCATCTCGTAGGTCGGGCTACGCCCGACGCGGCGGTAAATCACTTAACAGTCATGAATTATGTAAAGCTCAATAGAAGCCCGCCCCTGCAAAGGAGCGGGCTTTTTTCATCAGTGTGAACGTGAAGTCACGGCTATGCGCTCGTAATAGCGCGCGCGGTAAAGCAATCGAGTCTGGCTGGGGGCGTCACTGAATTCGGCACGGTCATGTAATACGTTATTGCACAACAGCCCCATGCCGGGTTCGAGCCGCGTGCGGAGGATGTGCGGCACGTCCGAAGCGAGCAGTCTTTCCAGCGCGGCTACGGCTGCCAGAGTATCCGCGTCCTGCTTCCATACTATGCTGCGGGTGCGTGCGGTATAGCGCATGTGCAGGTCACCGGTTGACGGGTCTGTCGAAAATACCGGGCCGGTTTGCGCGGCACGCGCCACGCCATATTCGTCGGTGCGCTCGGGTATCGTCATCGCATCCGGTGCGGACAATGCGCGGATGAAATCAACATTGCTGTCGCGCAACATCAAGTAGGCGATCTCATGATCCATCAGGCGATTCTCGCCGCCTTGTCCGGCACTCTGCACGCAATGCAATATCATGCCGCGTACCTGCCGTTCAGGCGGGTTGTAATAGCCATCGGTATGCCATTTGATGGCACGGTCGGTATAGGGGATATATGCCTGCCGCTGCCCATCGTCAGCACATACGGTGACGCGCGTGATGCCCTGTTCGCCTGCCAGCCAATTCGCATCCAGGCTATTCAGTCCGAACTGCGATCCGAACTGGCGCACCATGTCCTCATCGGCCATATCGGTGCGGGTGGCATAGATCGCCATGTTGCTGCGCTGGCAACGTTCCAATAGAGCGGCGTGTTCAGCCGCAGTCAGTGTGCGTGGATCGTTGATTTCGACGATCAACTCGTCGATGCTGGTGATGGCGTTAGCCAGCTTCTGATCGCGCCAGCGCAGGTAGGTATCAGGATTATCGAGGTTGAATGGATTTTTCATCGATCTGGCATTCGTGGGGCAGGTCTTGTTCCGAATCTAGTACCATGTAACACCTGAATCTTCAAACCAACCCCTCCAAACCTCCCCTTGTCAGGGGAGGCTTAAAGGCTTCCCCCCTGACAAGGGGGACTGAGGGGGGTTGGATTAAGGTGTTACTGTGTACTAGATCAAACGCGCATTTTTGTGTAGGGCGGGCTGCGCCCGCCGGATCAAGTTGTCGGGCGCAGCCCGACCTACGGATTGCTTTTCTTTTGAAATGGGAATGGAATGAGAACAACCCCTGCTAACCATTCTGGGTTTCGGCATCATCATTAATCGCCACTGGTGCTCTTGCGGGTGCGCGGTTGTCTTGGTTCGGTTTCGTACAGGTCGCGCATGGTTCTCTCCACCATATCCACGGCCTCAGGTGCTTCGATGCTCATCATCTGGTCTATCACCCATTCGACATCTTTTTCATCCATGACTTCGCGCATACAGAACGCCAAGTAACGGGTGAACGCGAACTCCGGGCCGTCGCTGCCATAGTTGAAGTCGGCATATTCCCCCGCGCGTTGGTTGAGTTTGTCGATGAAGTGCTGCTTATGTTCGGCGATGCTGTCGCCCATCAGCCGGCTTTGATTCTCGGCCAGGGTTTCCGCGACGCGATTTGCCAATGCGCTGGTAAAGGCAAAACGCGCTTCGGCGGGTAGTTGGCGATAGGCGATGCGGTCAGCGACCTGGATCAGGAACACCAGGAATTCGGAGAGAAATGAAAAATACTGTGGGCCGATGGCAATCTCGAAATTCGCCTTGCGGGTATTCTTGAGCGCGTTATCGGCGATGCGCCAGATGGTGAACGCCAATGCACCGGCAATCTCTTGCGGTGTCTTTTCCCGTTCACTCTTGAACCAATGGCTTTTGATGCGCATTTCAGGTTATTCCGATTCTGATGAGACTGCTAGCCATTTGACTAATCCAGCAAAATACGCTGGGTAAGTCATTTGGTTATAGATCAAACGTGTATTTTGTAGGGCGGGCTATGCCCGCCGGATTAAGTTGTCGGGCGCAGCTCGACCTACGCACGGATTGTTTTATCTTTGAAATGGAAATAGCCGATGAGTCGGATCAACCCTTTTGCAAGTAAAACTCATACTCGCCTGCTGCCACCTCGACGGTGCCGATGATTTTTACATGAGTCATGTCGGCCCAGCCGACGATGTCGGAACGGATTCCTGGGCAGTTGCTGACGAGCTTGAGGATCTCGCCCGAATTCATGGCGTTCAGCAGCTTCTTGGCTTCCACGATGGGGCCGGGGCAAAGCACGCCGCGGATATCGAGTATCACATTCGCCTTACGCTCAATTCCTTTGCCCTTCATGATGTAATAGCCGGTGCCGCCATCCGGCATCGCTTCTGTTTTCAATACGTTATTGCGGGTCTGTTCCGCCCAGGCGAAAAGGTCGTCCCTGGTGCCAGGGCAGTCCGAGATCAGCAATAATATTTGTTCGTTTTTCAGATCGTCAACCACGCGCTTGGCACCGAGCAGGGGTGCGGGGCAGGTCAGGCCGCGCAAATCCAGTTTGATATTGGCGTGCAAGTTTTGAGTGTTCATATCAGATGTCCTGTTGGTCATTGAACCATCGTCGTTTTAATATCCGCCCTTGCCATATGGCTGCGGCAGGCCGGCAACTTTTGCACCTTGCTTGGCCGGACCGGTCGGGAACAAATCATACAGCGCTTTGCTATCCGCTTCCGGCCAGAATTCATTGACGCCTTTCAGCATATTGCGAAAATTGGGCGTGTGCCCGTGTTCGCGGAACTGATCGCGCATGTAATTGATGATTTCCCAATGCCTGGGCGTTAGCTCGATGTTTTCTGCCGCCGCAATGATGTTTACTATTTTATCGCTATAGTCCGGTTCCAATAAGTAGCCATCGGCATCGGTTTCGATTTCGTTTCCTTCAACTGTGTATCCCATGACTGACCTCCATCAAAAAAAACCAAAAAATCAATCTTCACTTAACCCCGAAATCACCTTGTAAGGCATGAAAATGCCGCAACCAAACTGTCTGTCTTCTCCCAGACCCAGATATTGCAATTGTAGCGATGCTTCGGCTCCCAGGTCATGCAGAACCAGGCTGTAACCCTCGATAGACCTCTGACTGCCGTTGATAGCAAGGCGCCTTCCGCAGATCAATTTGCCTGAAATGCCCAACTCCCCCAGCTGTTTTTTGATGTCTTCCATGAAAAGCACTTCATCGCTGGCGCCAGTCACCAACTGTGCGTGAATTGTCGGGTAGGGCTGAATGGGGCGTGTCTTCGCAGCCCCCAGGCGCACGGTATTTCCGGTTATATCGAGATGCTGTCCTGTCAGGCGTGATGCAGCAAGGTCTGCGAGTGTTGTTGGCAGGCGCATCACCAGTTTGGCTCGTTTGGGCAGCAGCACACCCTGGCTGTTTTCTGTTGCGCGTAACGGCAATACCCCGACCGATTTTTCTTCCGCGAGTTGCGGGACACGGCGTATCAGTGCCGCCCATAGTGCAAATGGATATGCGGCGGGCAGTGTACCGCCATCAAGATCGAACACCATGTCGATCATCTCGGGAATATTATTTTCAGTCATTCGCCGCCAGTTTCTGGGAATCTGCCCAGCGTTGCATCGCAATCGCCCAATGCTGGGCCGTTGCAGGATCTATGTCGAAAATCGTAAACCGCCTGCCTTCACGAATGCGAATGCGCAACAAGCTCATCCCGCCTTCGATATGGTCTATCTGCTGCAATTCGATTTCCTGGCTGCCTAAAGGAACCTTGAATTTCGTTAATTCGCTGATTTGTGCCATTCCGGTTTTCCTCGATCAGGATAGATGTCGATGCCCCTCAGAACATTTTGAACGGGGTATTACAGTTATCCAAGTCTATCGTTAATATGCCTGTTATTGGAATACTGCTGGGGGAAGTCGAAACACTACCCGTAAGGGTTATTGAAGATAGCCGCTAAGGGTGATGGAATGCGCCAGGCGATACATCGTAATATGCTAATACATTAATAAATATGAGCCTGCTGCGGAGCTGTGGCGGCAGAGTTCAGACGGATCACCCAGGTAGAAGACAAACCCCGCCCCTGCCGGGTCATTAATCGATTGCCAGCAGCAAGCTACGGGCAACGCGACTGAAAGGAAGATCATTATGGCCAAGAAAATGCATGATACCCCGAACCTCGATCAACTCGAGGATGGTCCGTGGCCCAGTTTCGTGACCGGCCTGAAAGAGCTGGCAAAGAATAAAGATTACGTCGTTGACCTGCTTGGGCAGCTCGAGACCTCGTACAGGACCAAAAAAGGCTACTGGAAGGGCGGCACGGTTGGCGTGTTTGGCTATGGCGGCGGGATCATCCCGCGCTTTACCGAACTCAAGGACGAAAAAGGCCAGCCTGTCTACAAGGATTGCGCGGAATTCCATACGCTGCGCGTGATGCCGCCAGCCGGCATGCATTACGATACCGGTACTCTGCGCAAATTTTGTGACATCTGGGAGAAGCATGGTTCCGGGCTGATTGCGTTCCATGGACAGTCCGGCGACATCATGTTCCAGGGCGCGACCACCGAGAACGTGCAGAAGGCATTCGACGATATCAACGAGATGGGCTTCGATCTGGGCGGTGCCGGCCCTGCGGTGCGCACTTCGATGTCCTGTGTGGGCGCTGCTCGCTGCGAGCAATCCTGCTACGACGAAGCCAAAGCTCACCGTACTGTGCTGAATACTTTTCTGGATGACATTCATCGCCCGTCCCTGCCGTACAAGTTCAAGTTCAAATTTTCCGGCTGTCCGAACGATTGCATGAATTCCATACAGCGTTCTGATATGGCCGTGATCGGCACCTGGCGGGACAATATCCGTACCGATGAAGAACTGGCGAAGAAATGGTTCGCCAAGCACAGCATGGACCAACTGGTGAACGATATCGTTGCGCGTTGCCCGACCAAGACCTTTCAGCTCAAGCAAATCAAGGATGTCAAGAGCGGTCCCAGTATCTCCAGCGTTGCGATCAGCGATACCCATGCGATAGAGATCGAGAACCGTGATTGCGTCCGCTGTATGCACTGCATCAACGTGATGACCGGTGCGTTGGCTCCCGGCGAAGACAAGGGTGCAACCGTTCTGGTGGGCGGCAAGCGTACCCTCAAGATCGGCGACCTGATGGGCACGGTGGTCGTTCCGTTCATGAAGCTGGATACAGATGAAGACATGGCGAAGCTGGTCGATCTCGGTCAGCGCATCATCGACTTCTTTGCAGAAAATGCACTCGAGCATGAACGCACCGGTGAAATGATCGAACGTATCGGTCTGGTCAATTTCCTTGAAGCGCTGGAAATCGAAGTGGATGTGAATATGGTGTCCACGCCGCGCACGAATCCTTATGTCCGCACTGATGGTTGGGATGAGGAAGTCGCCAAGATCAATGCCAAAAAACTTGCTGCTGCCTGAGGGGAATAGAACATGAATGCACCCGTACAGATGCGTCGTCCCAAAGAAACCGGTGTGCCGGACAACAAGAAGTACCTCCATCCGCTGATGGCGAAGAACTACGGCCAGTGGAAATATCATGACCGTCCCCGCCCCGGTGTGCTGCGCCACGTGGCAAAGAGTGGCGACCAGATTTGGTCGATCCGCGCCGGCACGCAGCGGCAAATGGACGTTGGCACGATCCGCAAGCTATGCGATATCGCCGACAAGTACGCTGAAGGCCACGTGCGTTTCACGATCCGATCCAACATCGAGTTCATGGTCTCCAAGGCTTCGATGGTCGATCCGCTGATCGCCGAACTGGAAAGACACGGCTTCCCGGTCGGCGGCACCGGCAACTCCATTTCGATGATTTCACATACTCAGGGTTGGCTGCACTGCGATATTCCGGGTACGGATGCTTCCGGTGTGGTTAAGGCCTTGATGGATGATCTGATCGTCGAATTCAAGCGCGAGGAAATGCCTAATCGCGTGCATCTTTCTACCTCATGCTGTGAAATCAACTGCGGCGGACAGGCTGACATCGCGATCATCATTCAGCATACCAAGCCGCCGGTGATCAATCACGATCTGGTCGCCAACGTATGCGAGCGTCCGACGGTCGTGGCGCGTTGTCCGGTGGCGGCGATACGCCCGGCCATGGTGAATGGCAAACCTTCCCTGGAAATCGATGAGTCCAAGTGCATGTGCTGTGGTGCTTGCTATCCACCCTGTCCGCCGATGCAGATCAATGACCCGGAGTATTCCAAGCTGGCGATCTGGGTGGGCGGAAAAAATTCCAACGCGCGCGGCAAACCGACTTTCATGAAGATGGTCGCTTCCGGCTTGCCCAACAATCCGCCAAGATGGCCTGAAGTCAACGAAGCGGTGAAAAACATACTGCACGTTTACAAGGAAGATGCACGCCCGTGGGAGCGCATGGCTGACTGGATCGAGCGCATCGGCTGGCCGCGCTTCTTCGAGAAGACCGGGTTGCCGTTCACCAAATATCTGATCGACGACTGGCGCGGTTCGCGCGCCTCCCTCAACGCTTCGACTCATATTCGCTTTTAACCGGGAGCGGCCGCATGAAATTCGGGATTGTCGTTAACGAAGGGCCTTATCAACATCAGGCCAGCGATACGGCCTACTTGTTCTGCAAGGCGGCCATTGCAAAAGGCCATGAAGTGTGGCGCGTGTTTTTCTATCACGACGGGGTGAATAACGCCTCGAAGTTGACCGAGCCGCCACAGGATGACCGCCATATCGTGAATCGCTGGAGCAAGCTCAACGAGGAGCATGGTGTGGATCTGGTGGTTTGCGTGGCGGCTGCACTGCGGCGCGGGATCAAGGATGAGAACCTGGCGTCCGGATTCCGTATCTCCGGCCTCGGCCAATTGACTGAAGCGGGTATCCGGACCGACCGTACGGTCGTGTTTGGCGATTGAGGGTGGCTGGCATGAGCGAAGGGAATAACATCAAGAAATTCATGTTCGTCAATCGCAAGGCGCCTTATGGCACGATCTACGCGCTCGAGTCGCTGGAAGTCGTGCTGATCACCGCCGCCTTTGACCAGGACGTGTCGCTGGTATTTCTCGATGACGGCGTTTATCAATTGAAGAAGGGTCAGCAGACCAAGGGCATAGAGACCAAAAACTTCTCGCCTGCCTATCGCGCGCTGGAGGGATACGATGTCGAGAAACTCTATGTCGAAAAGGAATCTCTTGAGGTTCGCGGCCTGAGCGAAGCAGACCTGCTGGTTGATGTCACCGTTCTGGGCAGCAAGGAAATGGGTGAGTTGATGAATCAGCAAGACGTTGTCTTGAGTTTCTGATGAAACTACTAGCCATTCGACTAGGCTGTCCAACTACGCCAGCCAAGTCGCTGGTTATAGGGAGAATCGCCAAATGCTGCACATCATCAACAAATCTCCGCTGACGAACAGCTCGCTCGATAGTTGTTTGCGTGTTGCTCAATCCGGCGGGGATATATTGCTTATCGAAGACGCGGTCTACGCTGCCACATCCGGCAATGCATTCGAGGCTAAGATACGCGAGGCGATGGGGCGTTTCAAGATATATGTCTTGCAGCCCGATCTTGAAGCGCGCGGACTTGCCGATCGCATCATCGCAGGTGTTTCACCTGTCGATTACGGCGGCTTCGTCGATCTCACCGCCAGCAACAAGAATTGCCAGTCATGGCTTTAGAGATTCGCTTTAACGTAGGGTGGGCTATGCCCACCATGTCGGGCATAGCCCGACCTACCTCGGATTCCGGCACGTCCGGTATAGATTTATAAACAAACAGGAGAAATAGTATGTCCAACATTGAAGTCGACGGTAAAAGTTACGAAACAGACGAAGAGGGTTATCTGGTCAATCTGGCCGATTGGAATACTGAGATCGCCAACTACATCGCGCAAACCGAAAACGTCAACATGACGGACCAGCATTGGGAGGTCATCAATTTCCTGCGCGAATATTTTGAAGAATATCAGATCGCCCCGGCAGTTCGTGTGTTGACCAAAGCGATCGGCAAAAAACTCGGCGCCGACAAAGGCAACAGCGAATATCTGTATGGCCTGTTCCCCTACGGCCCGGGCAAGCAGGCCTGCAAAATCGCCGGATTGCCGAAGCCAACAGGCTGCGTTTGACAGCAGAAGACAGATGACAGAAGAGAGATGACAGAAATGCAGGTTCCAACCCTTGATGCTGTTTCCTGACAACTGGTAACTGACAACTGACTCCCGCCCCTTACCGATGAGCACCTTATTCGCAATTCTGTTTTACCTTGCCACCTTGGTGTTTGTCGTGGGTTTGCTCTACCGCATCGGCGTTTATACACGCATTCCTGCACCGCTTAAAATTCCAACCACGCCGGCCCCCACCACCGCCAGCGGCGTGGTGTTGCGCATGATGCGCGAGGTGTTCCTGTTTGAAAGCCTGTTCAAGGCGAATTTATGGACTTGGGGTCTGGGCTTGCTGTTCCACGCCAGCCTGGCATTGGTGCTGCTGCGTCACTTGCGCTATTTCACCGAACCAGTTTGGGCATGGGTGGCGTTCATTCAACCGTTCGGCATGTATGCGGGCATCACCATGCTGTTGGGCGCGGCCGGGCTGTGGGCACGCCGCCTGTTCGTCGAGCGCATCCGTTACATCTCTACCCCTTCCGACCACCTGATGCTGGCATTGTTCATCGCAATCGCCTTGTCTGGTCTGACGATGAAATTTGTTGCGCACACCGATGTGGTCGCGGTGAAAGGATTTTTCCTTGGTTTGATGAATTTCGCCCCGTTACATTCTGATAGCCAGGTGCTGCCTTCAAGCGTTGGTCTTTACGCCCATCTATTGATGGTTGCGGTATTGTTGCTGATTTTCCCAATCAGCAAATTGCTGCATGCTCCCGGCGTGTTCTTCTCCCCCAGCCGCAACCAGACGGACAATCCGCGCGAGAAACGCCACATCGCAGCCTGGGCGAAACAACTGGAATCGGAGAGCTAGCATGGCGGATATCGCCGCACCGGCTTATCGCATCATTCCCATCATCCCGGCGTTGAAGCCTGGGGCGATGGAAGGGGTCAAATCGTTCGTGGCGAACGACAAGATCCAGGAAGCGATCGGCTTTCCAGGGCAACTGGTCGAAGACTGGCATGACCAGGCGATCGCCAAGATGGGCGAGCTGCTCGGCAAATACCGCTCGCTCAAAGTGTATATGGATGCGTGTGTGCATTGCGGCGCCTGCTCGGACAAATGCCACTACTTCATCGGCACGCAGGACCCCAAGAATATGCCGGTGGCGCGCCAGGACTTGATGCGCAGCGTCTATCGCCGCTATTTCACGCTGCCGGGAAAGCTGTTCCCGAAACTGGTCGGCGCGCGCGACCTAACCCGCGAAGTGCTCGACGAGTGGTATACCTATTACTACCAATGTTCCGAGTGCCGCCGTTGTTCGGTGTTCTGCCCGTATGGCATAGACACCGCCGAAGTCACGATGGCGGCGCGCGAGATCCTCGATTCCATCGGTTACGGTCAGAAGTATTCCAACGAGATCATCGGCAAGGTGCACAAGATCGGCAACAATCTCGGTCTGCCCGGCCCTGCGCTGATGGATACGCTGGAAGGATTGGAAGAGGACGTCAAAGAGGCTACCGGTATAGATGTACGTTTCCCAATTGATGTAAAGGGCGCGGAAGTCCTGTTGATTACTCCTTCCGCCGATTTCTTTGCCGAGCCGCATATCGATAGCCTGATCGGCTATGCCAAGGTGTTTCATGCCACGGGCACCAGTTGGACGCTGTCCTCGATGGCCTCCGAGGCTGGTAACTTCGGCATGTTCATCGGTAATTATGATCAGCTCCGCGCGATCGCTATGCGTATCCGCAAAGCCGCGCTTGAATTAGGTGTGAAGCGCATCGTGGTTGGCGAGTGCGGCCATGCGTGGCGCGTCGCCTACAGCTTCTGGAATACCCTGACCGGGGTGGGCGAGGGCGCCGACCCGAACGACCGGTTCGCCCAGATGCTGCAAAAGCAGCTCGATCACCGTTACAAACAACCGTCGCATATCTGCGAATTCACCTGGGACATGATTCAGGATGAGCGTCTGACTTTTGACAAGTCGGCCAACGACAAGTACATCATCACTTTTCACGATTCCTGCAACGTGGCACGAGGTTCGAGCATGGGCGGTTATCCTGGAGGGCAGTTCGAGATCCCGCGCAATATCATCAAGGCGGTTGCCAATCATTTTGTCGAAATGTCCCCGGAAACCACGCACGAAAAAACATTCTGCTGCGGAGGCGGCGGCGGTCTGCTGACTGACGATCTGCTGGATCTGCGCGTCAAGGGCGCGCTGCCGCGCATGGAAGTGCTGCAGCAGGTGGCGGACGAACAAGGTGTCAATTTTATGGCTTGTATATGCGCCATCTGCAAGGCGCAATTCACCAGGATCATGCCCATCTATGGATTCGATAGAAGAATGATTGGCGGTGTCCACCAACTGGTCAGCAACGCGATCAAGCTGGGCGATAAATAAACATGAAAATGACAATTAGCCACGGATTAACACGGATATCCACGGATGATTTCGTAGGGCGGGCTGTGCCCGCCGGAGCGGATTGCCGGGCACAGCCCGACCTACATCTGACCCAGTGTTAATCAGTGTAAATCGGTGTTAATCCGTGGCTAACTGCTTTTCCCAAGGCAAATAAACATCAGGAGACAGGCAATGTCATCAACAACCGAAACCCCGCAAAAAGTCACGTTCCGCCGCTATAAAGACGGCGACACCAGGGTTGGCCGTTTGAGCGAGAAGATCATGCAGGCGAGCCATACGCACAAATGCCCGACCTACATTCAGTCCACACCGCCCTGCCAGGGGAGTTGTCCGGCGGGTGAGGATATCCGCGGTTATCTGGCCATAGCTCGCGGCACGGAAAAGCCGCCAGCCGGAGCAGATGGCAAGCCAACGATGCCTTGGCAGGAATATGCCTGGCGCCGTTTGACCGAGGCCAATCCTTTTCCGTCGGTGATGGGCCGGGTTTGCCCCGCGCCGTGCGAAACCGGATGCAATCGCAATGCGCTGGAAGACCATGTAGGCATCAATTCGGTGGAACATTTTCTCGGCGAATATGCGATCACCAATAACCTTGCCTATCACACCAGCGCAAAGCCAAGCGGTAAAAAAGTGGCGGTCATCGGCGGTGGTCCGGCCAGTTTGTCCTGTGCCTATCAGCTCGCACTCAAGGGTCATGAAGTCACGGTGTTCGACGAGCACGAACATCTCGGCGGCATGATGCGCTATGGCATTCCGGGTTTCCGTACCCCGCGTGAAGTGCTGGATGCGGAAATCAAGCGCATCACGGATTTGGGTGTGAAGACGCGGATGAAATGCCGCGTGGGCACCGACATCACGCTGGAACAGATCCGCAAGGACTTTGATGCCGTATTCCTCGGCATGGGAGCGCAAGCGGGTCGTGCCTTGCCCATTGCGGACAGCGCAGCACCCAATGTGGTAACGGCTACAGCCTTCCTGAAAGCATTCAATGACGGTCGCCTGCAGCACGTCGGCAAGCGCGTAGTGGTAGTCGGCGGTGGCGATACCTCGATAGACGTGGCCACTGTCGCACGTCGTCTCGGCCATCTCGAGCATTCCAAGCCGACCGAATTCGAGCTGGCCATCACAGGCCAGATCGCGCATGATGTGGCCGAGATCTCGGTCAAGCAGGGTGCCGAAGTGACGCTGACTTCAATCTTCGCGATCGACAAGATGCAGGCAAACAAGCACGAGATCGAACAGGCGCTCGCAGAAGGTATAACAATTCGCGGCAGCCTGGTCCCTGTCGGCATTGTGCGTGGCGCAGATGGGCGCGCCACAGCGTTGCGCGTCAGTCAGTGCGAGGCAAAGATGACCGGCAGCAAACTGGAAGTCAAAAACATCGAGGGCACCGAGCAGGATATTCCGGCTGACCTGATCGTGTCCGCGATCGGTCAGGCGGTGGACTTTACCGGGCTGGAAGAGTTCAACAACGGCAAAGGGGCAGTCTCGGCGGATCGCAATTACCTGGTTGCCGGGCAAAAGGGTGTGTTCGCCGGTGGCGACATCATCCGTCCGCATCTGCTGACCACGGCCATAGGCCATGGTTCTATCGCCGCCGATGGCATCCACAATTTCCTGAACGGTCTGGACTTGGAAAAACGCCCCAAGATCGATGCGCACCAATTCGACCTGATGCGCAAGATGGTAGAAAAAGGGCTGGAAATCAAGGAGACCCATGAACCGTTACGTGGCACTGACCGTTCCAGCGTGGCGGTACACAACTTCGACAATCGCTCGGATCGCTATGTGATCCCGCACGACAAGCTGTTTCTGGGGCATTTTTCCATCGTCGCGCGCAACAGACGCAATGTCATTACGCTGAGCAAGGAAACCGCGCTGGGCAATTTTCAGGATCGTCTGGGCGTGCTCAGCCAGGAACAGGCGGTGGCGGAAGCCAAACGCTGCATGAGCTGCGGCATGTGTTTCGAATGCGACAATTGCGTGGTGTACTGCCCGCAAACCGCCGTGTTCCGCGTGCCCAAGGCCAAAGCCACGCTCGGTCGCTATGTGGACACCGATTACAGCAAGTGCATCGGCTGCCATATTTGCGCGGATGTATGCCCGACGGGTTATATACAGATGGGTTTGGGCGAGTAGGTAAATGTTAAAGCTGTTCGCATCGTTGTTGGTTCTCTGTTGCTGCACGACTGCGGGCGCTACAGAAAGCTACCGCATGCCCAAGCTCGATATCGGCAAGGGCGGTCAGTGTGTAAAAGATCCGCAGTGGATGCGCATAAATCACATGCACCTGCTCTTGCACCAACGCGATGAAACGGTGCATAAGGGAATACGCGATGAACAATACAGTCTGAAAAACTGTATCGAGTGTCATGCCAGTGCGCGCGATAACAGCGTGATCGGGCGTGCTGACAGTTTCTGTGAAGGTTGTCATCGATACGAGGCGGTCAAGATCGATTGTTTCGAATGTCATTCCGGCAAACGAAGATCTGCTTGGCTGCAGAAGGGATCGAATTGAGCGACATCAATGTGCAGCGCAGGCAATTCCTGAAAACCTCGGTTGGGGCGGCAGCGGTTACCATTGCCCCCGGAATGCTGCTGTTCGATATGGCGCACGGCAAGTCCGAGGCCGTTTCAAGCAAGATACGCTGGGGCATGCTGATCGACACCGCGAAATGCGTGGACGGTTGCAATGACTGCGTGACCGCATGCAACAAGGAGAACGGCTTGGCTGGTGGATTAAGTTCGGGTGGGTTGAGTCCGACCGGCTCTCAGTGGATCCGCAAGGTCGAGCTCAAGGACATGCGCGGCGGCCGGACACTGTCGCTGCCGATGATGTGCCAGCATTGCGAAAATCCTCCCTGTGTGGATGTCTGTCCGACCGGCGCTTCCTTCAAGCGTGCTGACGGCATCGTGCTGGTTGACAAGCATCTCTGCATCGGTTGCCGCTACTGCATGATGGCCTGCCCGTACAAGGCGCGTTCCTTTGTGCACGAACCGCTGCATGACCAGAAGCCAGATGTGCCGCGCGGCAAAGGCACGGTGGAAAGCTGCACGATGTGCGTGCATCGCGTGGACAAAGGTCAGCAACCCGCTTGTGCCGAAGCTTGCCCGAATAAATCCATTATGTTCGGCAATCTCAATGACCCCGACAGTAAAATTTCCAAAAAGATACGCACCGTCGCCTCCACTCAGGTGCGCGCTGATCTGGGACTTAATACCGGCATTCGTTACCAAGGGCTATAAATAACATGTCCAGCCATTCTCCGCTGCAGTTCAAGAACCGGCTCTTCTATGCGCTGGTCGCGGCGGGTGGACTGGTTATGCTGCTGGGATTGTATGCGGCGCACATGATGGAGGAGCACGGCCATATCATCACAGGCATGAACAACCAGATCGTTTGGGGCATCCCTCATGTATTCGCCATTTTCATGATCGTCGCAGCCTCCGGGGTGCTAAACGTGGCCTCGATCGGTTCGGTGTTCGGTAAAACAATATACAAGGTCAGGGCACCGCTGGCGGGCCTGCTGTCCATTGCACTGCTGGCAGGTGGATTGACCGTTTTGATGCTGGATCTGGGCAGGCCGGAACGCGTCATCGTCGCCGCGACCAACTACAACATCACTTCGGTGTTCGCCTGGAATGTGCTGTTGTATACCGGCATGTTCGTTCTGGTGAGTTTGTATCTCTGGACCATGATGGAACGGCGTATGAACCCGTGGACCAAGCCGGCCGGTCTCGCAGTGTTCGCCTGGCGGTTCATCCTCACCACCGGAACCGGCCTGATTTTCGCTTTTCTTGTCGCCAGACAGGCTTATGGTTCCGCGTTGTTGCCGCCGATGTTTATCGTGATTTCATTTGCATGGGGGCTGGCCGTATTTCTCGTCGTGCAGGCCGCCATTTATGCGTGGAACGACAAGGTACTCGATCCGGCCATCCTGCGGCGCAAGAAAAACCTGCTGGGTATCTTCATCATGGGCGCTTTGTATCTGGTCGTGGCTTATCACATGACCAACCTGTATTTCGCGCATCAATCCGGTTTCGAGCGCTTCATTCTGGCCGATGGTGGCATTTACCCGCAGTTGTTCTGGTGGGGTTATGGTGTGCTCGGAAATGTCCTGCCGCTGCTGCTGATCTTCCATCCAGGCCTGGGCAAAACCAGGAGTGTGATTTCGGCTTCGCTGATGGTGATTCTGGGCGGCTTCGCGCTGCTGTATGTGTTCATCATCGGCGGGCAAGCCTATCCGTTGTCCATGTTCCCCGGCTATGAAGTCAGCAGCAGTTTCGGCGATGGGCAGATCGGGCAATACCATCCCTCACTGCCGGAGTTCCTGCTGGGATTCGGCGGCTTGGCAATCGCTTTCCTGATTACCATTGTCAGCGTCCAGGTGCTTGATTTTATGCCCCATGACAAGCCATATATCGCCGACCAGGGAACTCCTGATTAATTCTGCCATGAACCGGATGCTGATTTCCGCAGCGCATAAGTCATCCGGGAAAACGATGGTCAGCATCGGCCTGTGCGCAGCGCTGAGGGCGCGCGGCAATGTCGTGCAACCGTTCAAGAAAGGTCCCGATTACATCGATCCGATGTGGCTCAGCCAGGCCGCCGGGCGCGCCTGCCGCAACCTCGACCTGTACCTGATGGAACGCGACGACATCGTCGCCACCTTCGCGCGCCACAGCGCGGAAGTGAATCTGGTAGAAGGCAACAAGGGACTGTACGACGGTCTCGCGCTGGACGGCAGCAACAGCAACGCCGCTTTGGCGAAGCTGCTCGACCTGCCGGTGTTCCTGGTTATCGATGCGCGCGGCATGACGCGCGGCATCGCGCCGCTGATCCTCGGCTATCAGGCGTTCGACCGCGACATCAACATCGCCGGGGTGATCCTCAATAACCTCGGCGGATCGCGGCACGAAGCCAAGTTGCGCGCCGTCATCGAGCATTACACCGGCGTGCCGGTGATCGGCGCGATCCACTACGACGAGCGGCTCAGCATCGTCGAACGCCATCTCGGCCTGATGCCCAGCAATGAGTCCCATGTCGCTGCGGCAAAGATCAAACAGATCGGCGACGCCATCGCGGAACAAGTCGATCTGGACAAGCTGCTCGCGCTGTCACAAAAGGAACCGTTGGATGTGCCGCACCAGAGCCCTCACTCCAACTCTGATGGAACTACTAGCCATTCGACTAAGCCCGCAAGCGGGCAAGTCGCTGGTTATCTCCCAGAGGGAGAGAGAGCAAACGTGCAGTGGGGTAAGCAGGCAATCCGCAGCGCGGATGCTCGCAAAAGCAATTTTCAATTTCCTGCCGAGGTCAGCCCGCTGCCCTGCGGCGGCAAGGTGCGCATCGGCATCGCGCGCGACCGGGCCTTCGGTTTCTACTACGCCGACGACCTGGATGCGCTGGAAGCCGCGGGGGCGGAGCTGGTGCCGTTCGATGCGTTACGCGATGCATGTCTGCCGGAAGTGGATGCGTTGTATATCGGCGGCGGTTTCCCCGAGACCTGCGCCGCCGAACTGGAGGCCAACAGCGTACTGCGTGCCCAGATCAAACAGGCCATAGCAAACGGCATGCCGGCCTATGCCGAATGCGGCGGGTTGATGTATCTGTCGCGCAGCATCGAATACCAGGGACGCACCTATCAGATGGTCGGCTCGATCCCCGGTGATGTGAAGATGCATGACAAACCCATCGGACGCGGCTATGTGCATCTGAAGGAAGATGAGGCGCATCCGTGGCCGCGCCCGCGCCCTCTCCCGATACCCTCTCCCGCAAGCGGGGAGAGCGCAGCGAGGGGGGCGAAGCCAGGCGAACGAGAAAGACAATCATTAATCCGTGCGCATGAATTTCACTATTCCAGTCTGGACAACCTTCCGCCGGACATCCGCTTCGCTTACCATGTCGAGCGTGGTTACGGCATAGACGGGGCGCGTGACGGACTCATCGTGAACAACCTGTTGGCCTCCTATACTCATCTGCGCACCATAGGAAGCTGTTATTGGGCAACCCGTTTTGCCGCCTTTGTGCGGCGCACCTGGCAACAGAAAAAATTGCTCGCTGAGCAAGTTGCATCCGTAGCAAACAAGGATAACGCCCCGGCAGTTCGCATGTGAGCAACAGCAGGCGAAAGTTACCAGAATGGCGGGTGACAAGGGCGGCTATGATCCGGCTTTTTGTTGTTAACCTAGAGGAGAGCAGCATGGCACACATCGTCGTATTGGGAGCAGGGATTGGGGGCATGCCCGCCGCCTACGAAATCAAGTCTGAGATCGGCAAGGAACATCAGGTCACGCTCATCAATGCATCCAGCAAATTCCAGTTTGTCCCCTCCAATCCGTGGGTCGCGGTTGGCTGGCGTAACAGTGAGGAAGTGAGTTTCGAAATCGGCCCGCTTGTCGAAAAGAAAGGAATAAATTTCATCGCACAAGCCGTCTCCAAAATCGATGCGGGAGGTAACACGCTGATACTGTCTAACGGTGATAACGTAAAGTACGATTATTTGGTCATCACCACCGGTCCCAGGCTCGCTTTCGAGGAGGTAGAGGGCTCTGGCCCGAGCGGCCATACCCAATCCATCTGCACTCTACCCCATGCCGAGAAGGCATATGAGGCCTACAAAGAATTGCTCGCCGAACCCGGTCCAGTCATCATCGGCGCGATGCCTTTCGCAAGCTGTTTCGGCCCGGCTTACGAATTCGCTTTCATCATGGATGCGGATTTGCGCAAGCGCAAGCTGCGCAACAAGGTGCCGATGATTTATGTGACCTCAGAACCGTATATCGGCCATCTGGGGCTGGCGGGTGTGGGCGATTCCAAGGGTTTGCTCGAATCCGAATTGCGCAGCCACGACATCAAATGGATCACTAATGCCAAAACCACCCACGTCGAGGCAGGCAAGATGTTCGTATCTGAATGCAACGACAAGGGCGAGGTCATCAAGGAACACGAGCTGCCGTTCAAGTATTCGATGATGCTCCCCGCCTTCAAGGGCGTGGATGCGGTCGCTGCCGTGGAGGGTCTGTGCAACCCGCGCGGCTTTGTGATCGTGGATGATCATCAGCGCAGCAAGAAATACAAAAACATCTTCTCGGCGGGCGTGTGCATCGCTATCCCCCCGGTCGAGGCGACTCCAGTACCTTCCGGCGCGCCGAAGACAGGCTTCATGATCGAAACCATGGTTACCGCGATTGCGCACAACATCCGCGACGAGCTTCTGGGCAAGCCCACTCATGCGGTCGGCACCTGGGGCGCGATCTGCCTTGCAGACATGGGCACCACAGGCGCCGCATTCGTTGCATTGCCGCAGATCGGGCCGCGCAATGTCAGTTGGTTCAAGAAGGGCAAGTGGGTGCATTGGGCGAAGATCGCATTTGAAAAATATTTCATCAAGAAAATGAAGAGCGGGAATTCCGAGCCGATCTACGAGAAATTCGTACTCAAGAAATTCGGAATTACCCGGCTGAAGTAAGTGCAGTTGCAAGCAAGCGGTAACGCGCCACCTCTCAAACTTTCGCGTGAGAGGTGGCGCACCGAATGTAATATCGGCATCATTGCCAACTAACTTTGGTTCAACGAACGAGCAATATGACACAGCAACATTATCAGGCCGCCATCGCCGCCTTCGACCAGGCCAACGCGGAAGACCCGAACAAGGAGATGGCCGACGGCAAGGAGTATCCCAAGGAGCTGCTCTACGCACTGCGCATGGGCGAAATGCAGGAGCGCTATGCCCCCGAGGCATCGGAGGCCGTGAAACTCGCGGTGCGTGCCCAGCACATCCAGCGCTGGAAGATCCCTCGCAGCAACTATCCCATGGATAGAATAGGATATCTGAAATGGCGCACCGGGCTGTACAAGTTCCACGCAGAGACTGCCGGGCGCATCATGCAGGAAATAGGTTATGACGGTGCGATGATAGCCCGCGTCAAGACCATCGTCAGCAAGAAGGGGCTAAAGGTCAACCCGGAGACGCAGTTGATGGAAGACGTGGCCGATCTGGTGTTCATCGAGCACTACATGGCCGGATTTGCTGCGCAGCACCCGGAGTATGACGAAGCGAAGTGGATACAGATCATCCGCAAGACCTGGCAGAAGATGTCGCCACGCGCACATGAATTTGCATTGGCGAACAAGATCAAACTGCCGGAAGCGCTGGTGCCGCTGATCTTGAAGGCTGTCCAATAGCATGGACTTCCTGCCGATCTTCCTGAACGTCAAAGGCAAGCTTTGCCTCGTGGCCGGCGGCGGCGAAGTCGCCAGGCGCAAGGCAGGCGTGCTGCTGGAAGCGGGGGCGAGAGTGCGCGTGGTCGCGCCGCAGATCGAGCCCGCATTGGCAGAACAGCAACGGGTCGAAACCGTCATCGCGCGCTTCGAGGCGCAACATCTCGATGGTGTGGCGCTGGCCATCGCGGCAACCAATGACCGCAGCGTCAATCGGCAAATCTCCGAACAGGCACATGCGCGCAATATCCCGGTGAACGTGGTGGACGATCCCGGGTTGTGCAGCTTCATCATGCCCGCAATCCTCGACCGCTCGCCGCTGATGGTGGCGTTCTCCAGCGGCGGTGCTTCGCCGGTGCTGACGCGCATGCTGCGCGGCAAGCTGGAGACCATGATCCCGCAGAACTACAGCCGCCTTGCGGCATTCGCAGAACGTTTCCGCGAACTGGTCAAGCAGAGCGTCACCAACCCATCGAAACGCCGTATCTTCTGGGAGGCTGTGCTGGAAGGCGTGGTTGCCGAGAAGGTGCTGGCCGGCGATGAAAGCAGCGCAGAGGCAATGCTGCAACAGATGCTGGCGAACGAGGACAATATCCAGCGCGGCGAAGTGTATCTGGTCGGCGCGGGCCCCGGCGATCCGGATCTGCTGACTTTCCGCGCTTTGCGGCTGATGCAAAAAGCCGATGTGGTGGTTTATGACAATCTGGTATCCAAGCCGATACTCGAAATGACGCGGCGCGATGCAGAACGCATTTATGTGGGTAAAAAGCGCGACGACCACACCTTGCCACAGGAAGAGATCAATGAGTTGCTGGTGCGTCTGGCCAAACAAGGCAAGCGCGTGCTGCGCCTCAAGGGTGGCGATCCGTTCATTTTCGGGCGTGGCGGCGAAGAGATCGAAACGCTTGCCGGTCATGGCATCCTGTTCCAGGTCGTACCCGGCATCACCGCAGCTTCCGGCGTGTCAGCCTATGCGGGCATTCCGCTGACGCACCGCAATCATGCCCAATCCTGCATATTCGTTACCGGGCACCTGAAAGACGGCAGCATGAATCTTGACTGGACCGCGCTGGCCCGGCCAAACCAAACCATCGTGGTCTATATGGGACTGCATGGGTTGGCAACACTGTGCACAGAACTTGTCGCGCATGGTTTGCCTGACAACACTCCCGCCGTGATCGTGCAACAAGGCACCACGCAAAATCAGCGTGTCGTTACCGGCACGCTTGCGACGCTGCCCGGAATCGCGCAAGTTGAAAAACTGCAAGCCCCGACTTTGATCATCGTCGGCGGGGTCGTCACGCTCAGGGAGAAATTGGCTTGGTTTAATCCCGAGAAACTTGAAAACCTGGAAAGTAAATGACCGTACTTAAACGTCCTGTGAGGAGAAGCCTGATGAGCAAATTGACACTCAATAACATATTGTTGGCGGCGTTGTTGTTGCTCGGCGTAAGCAACGCGATGGCCGATGATGAGAAATTGAGACCATTCGTACTTGCTTCAAAAGGTACGGAAACGGTTGCCGAAAAAACCGGGCAGGCGAAAGCGGCATTGATCGCGGGCGGCTTTACCGTGGCCGGAGAATATTCGCCTTACGCTGATGCCAACATTTTAATCGTGACCAATGACGACCTGAAAAAGAATGCGGCAGACTCCGAGCATGGCGGATTTGGCGCGATACAAAGAGTGGCTATCACCAAAGCAAAAGACGAGGTGCAGGTGAGCTATACCAATCCCATTTATATATCGAATGTCTATCGCATGAAAAGTGACTTGATTGGTGTTTCAGCCGGATTGGCTACCGCGCTGGGCAGGATCGAAGAGTTTGGCGCGAAAGGCATGACTGCCAAGCAGGCGCGCAAATATCATTACATGATGGGCATGGAATATTTTGATGAGCCGGATGTGCTGGCTGAATATGCCAGCTACGAAGAGGCGGTGCAAGCGGTGGATGCAAAGCTGTCAGCCAATCAGAACGGAATCAGCAAGGTTTATCGGGTGGATGTTCCCGGCAAGAAGGAAAGCGTGTTCGGTGTCGCCCTGAAGGGCGCAACGGAGGATGACAAATATATGGATGATCGTTTCATCATGAGTGAAATCGATTTTCGCGACATCAATTCCACGGCCCACCTGCCATATGAGGTGCTGGTTTCCGGCAACAAGGTTTATGCGTTATATGCCCGTTTCCGTATCGCGATCAGCTTTCCAGATCTGAGCATGATGGGAAAAAACAGTTTCATGAATATTATGAAATCCCCGGATGCGATTCGTGATGCGTTGAAGCAGGCAGTACAGAAGTAGCGGGTTGGGATTCTTGCCCGCCAGACGTTTCTCATTTTGCATGGAAAATTGGGAGAAGTTGCAATATGTCTTCTGAATTAATTGCAGCGGTGAGCGCGGGCGATGTCGTTCGCGTGCGGCCATTATTGTCCGCAGGCGCTGATGTGAACTGCCGCGATAGTGAAGGAGCCACGCTGCTGATGCTGGCCTCCCATGCGGGCAATTTACCGATGGTCAGGGTGCTGCTCGTGGCGGGCGCAGATGTCAATGCAAGCGATGAACGCGGTTGGACACCGCTGATGAAGGCGGTCTACAACGCGGAGCTGAATCGCGGATTTGCGGATGTGGTGCAAACCCTGATCGATGCCGGAGCGAATATGGAAGCACCCATCAGTTACGGTATCCGGCCCCTGATGCTGGCGGCAGGCTACGGCGAGACCGCGGTGGTCGAGACGCTGCTGAAGGCGGGCGCCGATGTCATGGCGCGCAACGATGGCGGTCTTACAGCACTGATGATGGTGAAGCAGAAACATTACGTGGATGTGATCAACCTGTTGCATGAAGCGGAGCGGGACGCAGGGGTAGGTGAGAGCAGTTGTTCGAGCAAAAACGAGCCCGGATCGAAAGTGTTGACTTTTCTGAAGCCTGCCGGTAAATCCTGACCGCGAAAATACGAAGGCTTATGTTTGTTTTTAACGTTATAAAAGGTTGAGATGCCATATTTCGTTTACAAGATATTTGAAACACCGATCCGCCGTTTGGAAAAGCTGGAACAACACGAGGCGTTTCGTGAAGCATCGAATCGGGCCAAACAACTGCGCGGCGAGCTTGCCAGCGATGCGGCATGTGTCATTAAAGTGATCTTTGCCGAAACAGAATTGCATGCCGAGGATTTGCTTAATCAAGTGCGCGCCGCAGCTCCCAATCCCCAGGATGATTAAGCAGCCGCAGTGGATGAAACAGCCTACCGGCAGGCGCTAACAACATCGATTTCGCGTTATTGCCCGTTTGAAAAATCCGTTTAACTCATTGCGCATCCTTAATCAGGCTGGATTATCCGGGGCGGATGACGGCTGCCGGTGCGAGCCGCGAATCGCGTCCCTGAGCAAAAAAATACCTGACAAGACTAGTCGGCATAGTTTAAAATCCGAACCTAGACCCTTTATCTGATCCAGGAGTGAGTGATGAGTTTTAACGAAACAGATGTGCAAAGTGCGTTGAAGAATTTGATCGATCCGAATACCAAAAAGGATTTTGTCAGCGGAAAGTCTGTGAAGAACATCAAGATCAGCGGCAGCGAAGTATCGCTGGATATCTTGCTGGGCTATCCGGCCAAGAGCGTGTGGGACGAGATACGCGCGATGGTCGAAGCGCATCTTAAAGCGACGTTACCGGGCGTGGGCAAGGTCGCCATCAACGTGACCAGCAAAGTCGTGCCGCACGCGGTACAGCGCGGCGTGAAGCTCGTGGAAGGCGTGAAGAATATCATCGCGGTGGCGAGCGGCAAGGGCGGCGTGGGCAAATCCACCACGGCGGTGAACCTGGCCCTGGCACTGGCTGCCGAGGGCGCGCGCGTCGGCGTGCTGGATGCCGATATCTACGGCCCTTCGCAACCCACGATGCTGGGGATTTCCGGCCAACCCGAATCGGTTGACGGGAAATCCATCGAACCGATGAGCAATCACGGCCTGCAAGCCATGTCCATCGGATTCATGATCGACGGCGACGACACGCCTATGGTCTGGCGAGGCCCGATGGTTACGCAGGCACTCGACCAGTTGCTGCATCAGACGCGTTGGGACAATCTGGATTATCTGGTGGTGGATCTTCCGCCGGGTACAGGCGACATTCAGCTTACCCTGGCGCAAAAAGTGCCGGTGACCGGCGCGGTGATCGTCACGACACCGCAGGACATCGCGCTGATGGATGCTCGCAAAGGTCTCAAGATGTTTGAAAAGGTTGGCATCAAAATCGTCGGCATCGTGGAAAACATGAGCACGCACATTTGTTCCAATTGCGGCCACGAGGAACACATCTTCGGTGCGGGGGGCGGGGAGAAGATGTGCGCCGATTACAACGTGGAATTTTTGGGCGGGCTGCCGCTGGACATTCGCATCCGCGAGCAGACGGATTCAGGCAATCCGACGGTGGTAGCTGACCCGGATGGCAATATCGCCAAGGTGTACAAACAGATCGCCCGTCGCATCGCGGTCAAGGTCGCCGAGATGGCGCAGGACCACAGCGCCGTTTTCCCGAAGATCGTAGTGCAAAATACCTGAGGTACTGCAACTGAGCATGATTCGAATGCATGCATAAGGCCGGCTTGAGCCGGCTTTATCATTCGTTGTCCCGATTTTATTGGCACAGGTTTTCTTTTCTGCACCCGCGAATCAACCTGGAAAACGCCCTTATTCCATTTCCATTTCAAAGTTAAAACAATCTGTAGGCTGTGCCCGGCAACCCTTCGACAGGCTCAGGACAGGTTTGATCCGGCGGGCATAGCCCGCCCTACGATATTGCACTATTAACAGTCTGTTGAATTTATCAACTCGCGTCGAAAAATGAACATTTTTGGGGGTGCTTCTACCCTTCACCAGTTACTAAAAATCGCTTGTAGCGCGTTCTGAGAGGTCGATATTTTTGGTAACTC
>Ga0209641_10000457_pt1 | contig 37225 bp, 23 predicted proteins | sample RifCSP16_1_FD_184022 | JGI IMG/M metagenome (GOLD analysis project Ga0209641, IMG submission 184022) | Soil microbial communities from Rifle, Colorado - Rifle CSP2_sed 16_1 (SPAdes) (version 2) | ecosystem: Environmental > Terrestrial > Deep subsurface > Rock core/Sediment | place: Rifle... | reverse complement strand
TGGTGGTTTAGGTATGAACCGTAGGTCACCATTCCAGAAACTTGCTTCCATCTATTACCAACACCTCGTCAATCCTAACACCCCTCATGTAACTTTATCTCTGCAACGTTACAATTGTTGACAGTTATTGTAATTATTGTTATATTGCTTCTTTAATTTTTTAAAATGAAGAATTTACTCGAAAAATTCCCACGTTCAAATTCTATTCGTGCACTTGTGCTAGCTGTGCTTGGTGCAACAGGGTGTACATACAACAACACGTACAATTACTACGGTGAAAGTCCGGACGGCGGTGATGTGTTGGTTGATGGTTCTCGTGACAGTGATGGCTCTCGCACAGATGCCGGAGTCGATACCACAAGAGACGGCTCTCTCGTCGACAGCGGTAGTGATACTGCTGACGCTGGCGATACGAGCGGAGACGCTGCTACTGATGGTCGCGATGCAGCAGTTGATGGTGATGCCGGTGCGGTACGCTGTCGAAGCTTTGGTTTTCCAGGCTTACGAGCCCCAAATCATGTTGGTGATATCGTTCCAGTAAGGATATGGACCTACGATGATGTACCAGCATCCACCTATGGAATAAACAATGTGAGGGCTACAGGAAGCGTAGACACTTCGTCTGCAACTCCATTTATGACAGCTCCGGTGACAGAAGCAGGAACCCGAAACATTACAGCTTTCGTGCTTGATTTGGCTGGTCGCAGATCTGACTGCGATACCGGATCCTACCCGGTGAGTTTGACTTTTGTAGAATAACGTTCATCCGTTTGCCTAAACTTCGCTTCTTCCTTAAAATCAGGGAGCTTTTTGCTCCCTTTTTTTATGTCTTCGGAAGAATCAATTCGTGTCCGCATAGCACCATCTCCAACCGGACTCCTGCATGTAGGAACAGTAAGAACAGCACTATTTAATTATTATTTCGCTCGCCAAAATAAGGGGAAATTTATCATTCGTATCGAAGATACCGATACAGCACGCTCTACCAAAGAATACGAAGAAAACATTATCACCGGGCTACAAAACCTCGGGCTCGTAGCCGATGAAGACCCAATCAAAGGCGGTCCATTTGGCCCGTATCGCCAGAGCGAAAGAAAAGCAACATACCGCCCTTACCTTGAACAATTATTGGCAGAGGGGAAGGCATATTACTGTTATTGTACCAAGGAAGAATTGGAAAAGGTCCACAAAGAACAAATGGCCCAAAAACAAGCTCCACGCTATCCGGGGACATGTCATGGTCGAAGTGAAGAAGATAAAAAAAATCGTATCGCCGAAGGCATTGTACCCGTGATACGTTTAAAAATTCCCGGCAGTCTCAAGACAGTTGTGTTCAAGGACTTGATCCGCGGGAAAATAGAACAACACACGAAAGAACTTGATGATTTTATTATCGCAAAAGATCTCGATAATCCTCTCTACAATTTTGTGGTGGTGATAGATGATGTGATGATGAAAATCACGCATATTATTCGCGGTGAAGATCATATTCCAAACACCTTCAAACAAGTCCTTATTTATCAAGCGATCGGTGTCAAAAATCCACCGCATTTTGCGCATTTGCCACTCATCCTCAATAGTGACAAAACCAAACTTTCCAAACGGAAAAACAAGGTCTCCATCAATGACTATCTCGGTGAAGGTTACCTACCGGAAGCCATTCTTAACTTTCTAAGCCTACTAGGCTGGAACCCTGGCAATAATCAGGAGGTGATGGATCTGAATACTATTACAAGCCTCTTCAACCTTGGCAAAGTACAAAAGAGCAGCGCGGTATTTGATACGACCAAATTTCTCTGGATCAATGGGCAATACATTCGATCGCTACCCTTTGAAAAATTTATTGAAAGAAGCAGAAATTTCCTGGGAAAATATGCAGAACAAAATCCAACGCTTCTGGAACATGCGCTTGTTTTGATACAAGAACGCTGCAAGAAATTGTCGGATATCCCTGAATTGCTTGCTCCACTTTTGGAAGAAAAAGATATAGACATTTCACTTCTCACCAGTCAAAAGATTCCTCCCACGACAGTTGCACTGGCATTAGAAATCGGCCAAAGAATCATGCAAAACTGGAACAGAAGTGAAGCATTTACCCTTGTAAACAAAGCAGAAATCTGTGAAGAATTAAAACAGCTTTTTCTCAAAGAAATTGTCGCTCACAACTTAAAAAATGGCGATGTTCTCTGGCCGATCAGAGCAGCACTTTCCGGGCAGCAGTCTAGTCCTGGGGCTTTTGAAATGATATGGTTTTCAGGCAGAGAGAAGTCTTTGCAAAAGTTAAAAATTGCTCACGCCGCATTACGTACCTAATGATTTATGGCCAAACTAACTGATACACAAATCGCCGAACTCTTGAGCCGAGGTACTGCAGAGGTCATCGTGTATGAAGATCTCAAAAAGAAACTACTTAGCGGCAAAAAATTACGTGTGAAACTCGGCATAGATCCAACTGGGTCGGACCTCCATATCGGACATGCGGTTGTTCTCCGTAAGCTGCGGCAGTTCCAAGATCTTGGGCATCATGTCATTCTCCTGGTCGGCAATTTTACCGGGAAAATAGGCGATCCTACCGACAAGAATGAAACTCGAAAACAATTAACCGATGAAGAAGTAGCTACCAACCTACAAAATTATTTGATTCAAGCAGGAAAAATTCTTAAGCTAGACAAGCTGGAAGTGGTGTACAATGCTGACTGGCTTTCCCATATGAGCTTTGAAGAGGTGGTAGGGCTAGCTGCCAATTTCACCGTGCAACAAATGCTCGAAAGAGACATGTTCGAAAAAAGGATGGCAGAAGGAAAACCCATTCATCTTCATGAATTCTTCTATCCACTCATGCAAGGGTATGATTCTGTCGTACTCCGTGCAGATTTGGAATTGGGAGGCACTGATCAAAAATTTAACTGCCTGGCTGGCAGAGTACTCCAAAGAGCTCACAATGAAGAACCTCAGAATGTATTGATTACTCCCATACTCGAGGGACTGGATGGCAAAGAAAAAATGAGTAAGTCACTGAACAATTATATCGGCATCATGGAGCCTCCTGAAGAACAATATGGCAAAGTAATGTCGATCCCGGATGAACTTATCTTGCGTTATTTTGAGTTGGCTACAGACGTTCCTCTCGAAGAAATGCGCCGCATCGGTGAAGACATCGAAGCGGGGACTAACCCTCGTGATGTAAAAATGCGTTTAGCCCGAGAGATTGTCGGTATGTATCATGACAAAGAGGCAGCTCAAATGGCCGAGAGGCACTTTATCCACCTGTTTCAGAAGAAAGAGGTCCCTGATGAAATCCCGGCTTACAAGCTACCAGCAAAGGAAATTGGTCTTATTGAAGCTATTTTCCAGTCTGGCATAGAAGGGTCGAAATCCCAAATCAAAAGACTTATTGAACAAGGTGGCGTAAAGCTGAACCAAGAAACAGTCAAAAATAAAGACCATATATTCACTCCTGGAAAGAAGCCCATTATTGTCCAGGTAGGAAAAAGAAAATTTATTCAATTCGTCGCAGAATAAAAACTTTTGAAGTTCTGAGTGCAGAGTTCAGAGTGCAGAAATTTCAAATCAGAACTCAGCGCTTTGAACTCAGAACTCTGCGTTCTACACTTATAAAATTATTGTAAAAATCTATTATTCACTGATCTATAGCTAGAAACTGCTTGGTTGAGATTGTTGAGCGCGTCGTTTAAATTTCGCTCAGTATCATCAAGCGTACGTTCATGGTCGGTGGTAGCGGATCCTACTTGATTTTGTATGGTTGAGCGACGATTGGTGTTGATAGATGTAGTCTCAGTATTATTGTAATCATCAGCCTGTGACAAATTTTCAAGTCCAATTCCCAAGGGATCGACCCCAGTTGCGGCGTAGAGAGACACAACTAAGATGAAGGCGAAGGCGGAGATCAAGATGAAGATGGAGATGAAGGAAAGAAAGAGTTTTTTCATATTAGAAGCTTGGTGCAGTTGGTGTGGGTGTAGGCTGCGCAAGATCTTGTGCAGGTACAGTAGCAAGATCTTGTGCCGGTACAGCGGGAGAGGGAGATGAAGGAAAAGATGGAGATGAAGGAATTGAAGGGGAGGAAGTGGACTGGGGGATATTGTTCAGTTGACCCTGGGAAGCGCCATATTCCTGTGGAAATAATTCTTGCGCAAAATCTTTTGCCATACCCTCGGAGTCGGGCGAGGGGATCTCAGACGAAGGAACTTCTTGAGGCAAACCCTGCTGATAGTCGCTTTGATTTTGCTCGGCTCTTTCACCCCAGCTCTGATCCATGGACTCCGTATTTAGTCCTGACGCATCCAACGATGAAGCATCCAAAGCAGGACTTGTAGACGGCACAATTAATTGTGCCGGCGTAGATGTAGATGAAGATGGAGGAATAAGGGACTCACCCGGGACCTGTCCAAGAAGCAGCGGTGTAGCCACAAAGAAAGTGAAAAATGTGAGTATGGTTTTCCAATTCATAACAGGTCTTTAAGGAGTACGAGAACGTTGATTGAGTGTGCGCTGCACACGAGATAATTGATCCAAAAGAGTTTTTAATTCTTCAGAATGGCTTTTTAGGACATCAAATCGCGTTTGTAGAGAATTGTCGAAATTTTGCCAACCAAGAAGGGTAATTCTATCAAAGTCGCTTTGAATATTGGTAATATTTTCTCGGAATGCTGTACTACTTGCTGAGGTAAATCCCGTGCCGACAGTAAGAGGGTCACCACCGGTAACCGAGCCGCCCCCGGTACTCAGATCACCTGAAGAAAGAAGGCTGTTTTTGACTGCTCCCACACTCATCATGCCATCATTAGTATCATAATCTCCGGTAGTCTCTGCAATATTTACCGTGTCGAGATTTTCACCTGGTCCTGGAGTGACCAGTCCTAAACAGATAGGGAGACGAGCTGTGGTATTGAGGAAAGCAGGTTTCGTAGTGACAAATATTTGTAATCGTCTGGCACGAGTCAACATATCGCTAATGTCATCATTGATATCACTCAAGCGATCATTCAGATCAGTGAGTTCTTGGCAGAGATCTTGTCCGTCATCATCGCTGGTCGAGCAATTACCACCACCCTGAACACCTGCAGCCCATGTAGCCTGTATACTTGCAAGCAAGCTTTGATTGTAAGAGCTGTTGAAGGTGTTTTGAATATTGCTTGTTAATGCAGCTAGAGTTCCCGGATCGGTAATGCCTCCGTCGACCAAACTTCCCATGTCTCCATCAGATAAAGCAACAGGGTCGGCATCCGTGACGCCAACATCTGCGAGTCCATTCTCTAAATCATTGTATGCATCTTGTCGATTTGCGTCCTGTGTGTTTTGCCTAGCATCAGCGCTCATAGCCTCACGAAGAGTATCCGGTACATTTTCCCCGCTTTGATCCAACTGCTCACGAAGAAGATCATTTGTTTGTCTTTCGGTATCCCTCTGCCTTTCTCGTGCTTCACGCGCAGCGTCCTCGGATGAAGGAGAAGATGGAGATGAAGGAATGGAAGGAGATGGAGATGGAGATGAAGATGAAGGAGCAGATGGAGATGTAGGAATATCAACCTGTGCTTTTACATAGGGCAGCACCAGACTGATGGTCAGACAAAGAATAATTCCACCCTGGGAAAACCATTTAATAACCGCCAAGTAAGGCTTTAGTGTCTTCATTGTCGTTGACAGTTAGAAACCGTGTGTGGCAAGCGATTTAGCATAGTACTCAACTCATCACTATAATCATCAAAAGCATCTGAGATATCTCCATATACATCGTAAATATCGGAAACATCCTCGGCTATGGTGTTGTAATATTGTCGCCAGAGTTGCATTTCAAATTTTGTAGCCATGTCTAGTGTGTCAGCAATATTGCTCTGACGAATATTGTTATCATCAGCTATATACATCGTTGCCACCATCAGAGGATCAAATGATGCACCATTTCCGGATGAGGAAGTAGAAGAACTTGATGATGAACTGGAAGAGGAACTCGCTGATGAACTAGATGAAGAGCTATCGCCTGTGGGTAATGTGCCGCTAGCAGCAGCACTTCCGGTGTTTCGAAGTGTTTCTTCACGAAGATCATCCATGGCTTCTTGTTGTCTGCGAGCAAGATCTTGGCGTACCGACTCAGGAAGCTCACTTACTTGTTGAGGACTCACATTGTTAATGGCATTCAATGCTTCATCAGGGACACGATTATATTCACTGGGGTCGGGAAGAAGGCCCTCAGGTGTACCGGTGGGAGATCCCGTAGGTGTGCCTGTGGGAAGGCCTGTTGGAGTCTGAGCATAGACAAAGAAATTTCCTAGAGAAAGCACGCATGCGATGATGAAAAAGTTTTTCCAAGACATATATTAAGCTCCGGGAATGGTAGGAAGTTGCATCAAAACTTGATTCATCGTGCTTATCAAGTTGGTTAGGTTTTGATTGAGAGATCTGTGCGTGTCATTCACCTCATCGATCTTGTCTGCAATTCGTTGAGTTTGTCTGTTCACTATCTGCGTCCTAAGGGCTGTCATAGCTGCCAAAGAATTGTACCAAGAAGCAACGACATCACGAGAAAAACGATCAACAACAAGTGTTCCCAGTCCCACAGGCTCGCCGCTCGTAGCATCCAGAGAACCTGCAGGTAAAGTACCGTCACGAGAAACAGTCGATTGAGCCTCGTCCCCGGAAGAAGCATTCCCACCCAAAGGGTCTGCTCGGCTTGCCGATCTCTGTGAACCGGAAGCTCCCGTGCTTCCTCCACCCGCTTGCGTGGTGGTAATTCCAGAGGGTGGCGAAAAACCACCAAAGGAAGATGTATCTGCTCCGTTGGGATTACTGCTTTCACCACTCATGCCTCCCAATTGACTGCGAACATTTTGACGATCAGATGCTTCATCCAAATCTACGGACTGTAAAGTCTGTGAGCCTTGTTGGCGAGAAACCTCAGGATCCATGCTTGGTAAAGACGGCATTGTCGGCATAGACGTGCTGTATTGGTCACGACTGGGAAGCGTACCTCCGCTATATGTTTCAGTTGGAGTAGGTGTCTCCACGGGAATGGACGGCAAACCATCATCAGCAGAGGCAAAAAACATGCCTCCGAGAACACCACATATCACGGTAATGAAAAATATTTTTTTACTCTCTCGACCTAGCATCATTGAGCGATTAAACGTCTATTAATTATAGCATTTTTACAGAAATGACGCGATTTGACCATTTTTCACTTCAAAGACTTGTGCGTGTTTCGGAAAGGGAAATGAGCCGGCCACAGAAAGAAAGAGCTGATAATCCGAGCTCCACCCCAAAATAAGAGATTTTCTCGACTCGTCGAATTCTGACAAAACATCATCAAGGAGTACAATCGGCTTTTTTTCTGTGTGTTCAGAAATATATCCGAGCAAAGCCGATTTAAGAGCCAGAATTAAGGTACGCATTTCTCCACGTGAAGCGACATTTGCCCACGATCTCCCTTCACTTACAACATCAAAATCATCGCGATGCTGACCAGAAAGAGAAAACCCTCGTTTTTTCTCTATATCGATAAAACCTGTGGAGTCAAAAACAGAAGGTTTGTAGAGAATTTGCAATGCCAGTTTATGTCCGGAAAAATCATGATAGAGATTTTGTACTTGTTTCTGTAGAAATTCTAAAACGTGCTGTCGTTCTTTTTGAATAAGATCACTTTGTGTTTTGTACATCGTGTTCCAGAATTGTAATTCCTCATCGCTGCTTTTTCCCTGTGCAATAAGTTTTAGTAAACGGTTACGATTCATCAGTGCCTTTTTGGCCTCAAGAAATGCCTTCTTGTATTGTTTTGACGTCTGAAGTAAGACATTGTCCAAAAAATCCCTACGAAGCTCTTTGTCCAGGTAAAACAGATTCATATCTTCAGGTCGGAAAGCGATAATTGGTTGATGACCAACATAATCACTATATGAAGTGGGAACATCATTGATCCAAAACCTACTCTGCACACGTTCACTGGCAGGTGACCGAGCAATAACAACACGTCCTTTTTGATCGTGAGCAAGGGTCAGAACAAGTTCTGCAAAATGCTCATTTTCGTGGTCAAAGGGTAGCCATAGGTCTTTTTTGTGCGTACGAAAAGATGAACCACAGGCCGCAATCGACATTGCTTCCAGAACATTTGTCTTTCCTTGAGCATTATTACCTTGAAAAATGATCAATTTCCCGGAAATATCGATATGATCATCGTGTAAGTTACGAAACCCGCGAATATGAAATTTTTTGACCATAAGAGTGCGACAATATGCTATAATGAAGAGACCGATTTTGACTTTCCCCACACCTAAGGACTAAATCAATTATAGAGAAAATCGCATGAAAAAGAAGCATATTGCCCCCATCTCTGTATCTATTACTCTTTTCACAGGAATATTTCTGTTCACTGGTTATGGTTTTTGGGCAGCTTTTTCTCAAACAGAAGAATCCGTCACCCCACATTTTTGGGTTATTGTCAGAGATGATATTCATAGCGCTATTGCACCCTTAATCGACAGATATATCACTGATATTACACCCATACTGCAAAGTAGATTTCCGGATATTGTCGTGGAAAAAAAACCAGTTGCATTAAATCCTTCAGAGCCTATAAACCGCCAAGCATATAGCGTCAGCGCTACTCTCGAACAGGGATTTCGAAATACCGGTCTAGTCGGTGCCTTTCTTGTCGGGATGCCAATTCCAGAGGTAAAAAATAAAGGAAAAAATGAAACAAGTTTATTGCCGTATAGCGACTTTGATCAGAAATATTTCTCCTTCCATCAGGCAGATAATATTTTTGTGAGTGAGGAAACTACCATTGGCGATCAAATAAAATCAGAGATATTTGTCGGTTTATTACCGGACATCGGTGGTTCATTTTCCACATATTTCGACCGTAATCATGACTACTACACGGGAGCCGCCATCTATGCACGAAGTATTTTTCTCAGTGACCAGATTCATGATGATGTTTTTTGGGAAAACTTGGGTAGCGCACTTCTTTCTCCCACCGGAAGCGACCAATTTAATCTCGCAGCGTACGATGATGCTATCAGAAGCAGTGAAAGAAACTGGAGCGAAACGCTCAAAACTACGAGGCGATGGGAACAGACAACAAGCCCAACATCTGTTGCAGTTGAGGCACGATTTGGTCAGTGGTATGAAGAACCCGCTCTCGGAACTTTGCGAAATGTTCTTCCAGCCATAGCAGAATATTTTTTGGAATTACCGGAAACAGGAAATCCCACAGAAATCAGTACCCAAGAAAATACCTTCGGCCAGTTTTTATTTGACCTGGGAGTATTCTCCGACCCTCTCGCAATCAATCATCGATTCTTTACCAAAAATCCTGCAGATGAGAGCAGTGATGCTCAGTGTACGGGTATCGGCGATATTCCAAACAGCGACACACTTCCAGAGTTAACAACCATGCGTGAACAGTGGAACAGTATGCAACTTTGGATCACGTCGATACCGAGAGGATCTCTCCTTGGCATGTCACCCGAGTCGAATCAAATATTGATCAATGGTATTTCTGCCGGACGATATTTTGTTATTCGTGCAGGAGACTTGGTACGAACATCAAGTGGCGAGCCGGTAACAATCAAGACCATTGTTTTTGATCCTTCCGTCATCAAAAAAGAGCTTGCTATACCGGCCACCGGATTTAATCATCCTGGTCTCAGAGGAGGTTCCGGTGTGCCAAGTTGGGAGACTGTAGAAATTACCGGTGAACAAATTAATGAGCTTCTTGTGTGGCATTATTTCCTGAATCACAATGATTATTACGTGTATTTCAGCAAGAATCGTTTACCCCCACTCAATCAATTCGCAGCTTTCCCCGACACGTATGAAATCGTTTACAACAATCTTGCAAATACCGTTTCCGAGCGTCTCAATCGATCATGCTTTGTCAGTCGAAGTCCCGAAACACGAAGCCTGGTAACACTTTTTACCGGACACACCAGCCTTACATCATCACTTGCAGATTCGGCTATTTTGGAGGAAATTTCTTCAGGAAGAAGTCTCGCTGTCATTACGCTCTCCTCTGATCAAGAAAGCCTTGCTCCCAGTCTGGAAAATATCAGAAATGCCGACTATACCGGACTCAAAGACCCACCTCTCTTTGTATCTTTCGCAAGCGGACAAGTCCTGGGAAAAGCTCTCCAGCCAGGACTCAATGAAGTGGTGAATCTCCTGGGAGACCCTTGTATTTATTTGCGACCATAATATGTTTTGGAACAAATATTTGAAACAATCCGCTGTCATACTCTTCGTCGCTTTGCTGATCTTCCTTGCTACACAGACAAAAGCTGTGAGCGTAGGTATGACATTTCCAAGCGCCGGAAGTTTTGATCCAAATGCCGGAGTTCAAATAAGCAGCGATATAACAGACATTGCATTCCTCAATATTCTCGACGTAAATGGGGATAGTGGCAGTGATCTTTTCGTCAGTAACGCAGCAGGCGAGGGTGGTATCATAACGAAAGAAGGCACAAATTTTCGAACATTTTCAAGCATCAAGCTTCCCGAAGCTCCGGTGGCCCAACTTGCAGCGGATATCACTGGTGACAGTAAACCGGACCTTGTCTCACTCATCCCTCCCAAACTTATCGGCAGCAAAGAATGGCGCTATGCAAAAATAACCGGGGTCGCTGCAGACCATTTTGTCACTGACGCAACACTTCGAAAAAATGCTCTCATGCAGAGCACCATCATTGCACCGGATGGCAAACAATATCAGGTAAAAGAAAATAACGGCTCACATGAAGACGGTTTTATTTTCCTGGAGAAACAACTGGTCCCGGAGCCGACTACAGAAGAACCACTCCCTGACTTCAACACATTCCTACATGTGGATGAGTACGTCGCCTACCTTTTGCCGGTACAGAAAATTACTCAAAACTATAACATCACTGTACACAAAAATAGCGGAGAAAATAATAATTTCGAGGCAAGTAACTGCTCTCTTTATATACCTCTCGACATCAGGACGATAACGGCGATGAGTGTTGGTGATGTGAACAGAGACGATAAGGCTGATCTTGTACTGACTACGCATAACAGCGAGGAGATGAATGTTGTGAGTTTTCCAAGCCCGGATTCTCCGGCAAGTTATGACGCGGCCAGCCATACAGCAACACTGACCATGAACATACCACCGTCACAAATAAACGGTCGTGACCTTCGTGGAAGTTTCTTTGGTTTTGTAAATGAACCACAAACACTCTTTCGCATTCGTGACGCAAGCGCCAGTCAAATCATTGTCGACTTTGTACTTCCAGACACCGGAGATGGCTTTGAAACTCTCAAAACGGCCCTGGTCCCCGGCGACAGAATCCATGCTGTGTTAAACGATGAGAGCAGCAAAAAGGACCTCATATACTTTGGCGATGGCAGTGGTTGCTTTACATACACTGGCGAAATGAGTGGTACAATTTTTGAAAGTTCATTCGGCAAAGTGGTCTTGCCTGGAGCGAGTGAAGTTGCCAGTGAATCTCGCAGTGTTATCACCGACTCGAACAACAATTTCCTTCCGGCAAACAGCCTCGGCGGTCGCAAATTGCAAATAGGAACAAATGCATACACCATAGAACAAAACGATCAGGGGCATTTCTTTATAGACTCATCGTCAGGGGACATTACAGGCAACTCTCCAGATATTTTGGGAGCTAAGACTTTTACTACATACAAAATCGCTGCAGTCGATCCCCTACCAACCATTGATCCTCTCACTATTACAGCTACGACCCCGATTGTCATCGATGTCCCTGATGAGATACAAGCTTTGGTGGGTACATTTAGGTTGGCGGAAGCAAATCCTTGGATTCGTCCCATAGATATAGATCAAGATACAGATATTGATTTGATATATATCCATGATCGTTCTCTCTTTCTAAAAACCAACAATGAAAGGACACCATAAACTGACACTTCGCATTGTAGCTTGGTCTTCGCTCATAAGCATGAGTGTGAATATGTTTGCGCCTGTATTTTTTGTCCATGCCCAGACACCGACTCTCGGAACTGTCGACATCCTCAGCATAGAGCAAGAAGGGGTTTCCGATGCAGTAATAAATTTTCAAACCTTACCCGAGGGGCTCACTGTCACCGCAAGAGTAGATCCCGATGGAAATGGAGATTTTCTTACTTTGAGATCTGCCCTCACGCAAATAAAAAACGGGGTAATTGCAGTAAGTGAGGGACGTCTGAATGAACATGATTTGATCATCCCGCCAGGAGTGATTGTCCGTGGTGGATATGACAGTCGAACGTGGACTGCACAGTTTGGTAAAGCGACAACCATTTTTGGTTTGCCGGGAAAAACTTCGATTGTTCTTATGAATGGCAGTGGTCTACAGAACATCATATTGGAGCAAGCCGACACGGCAGTTCGCATCGCCGATGGGGCAGCAACACTAAGCAAGGTTGTTGTATTACAGGCAAAGAAAGCAGTTGAACTCAGTCCATTTGCCGTGATACGCATAGCGAACAGTGATTTTGTTCAGAATGAAAAAGTCATACTTGGAAGTAGTAATACAAAAGCATATATTTTCCAAAGTATTTTCCAGGACAATCAAACACTTATTTCAGAAAATCTTCATAGCAGCAGCTTCATCAAAGATAGCATTTTCTTCCCAAACAAAAACTCTCTGGCAAATATTCAGGATCAGAACAATCTGGTCCGCACTGACAAACCGCTGCCGCAAGCCGGATGGCAATTCCCTGACGAAAGCACTGCTCGAACATTCGATGAATCTTTTACTATGGAAGGAAAAAATGATGACAGAAAGCAGAGTCTTTCGGGCCCCGATATTCGAGATCCTGCAGGCATCAACGCGCTACTTGTGTATTACCAATTACCAGAAGGAGATATTCTCAAGATTGTCGATAGAAGCAACTTTTCTAGTGTTGTTTTCCAGACTCCCCATGAAGGTGGAAGCTTCCGTAGATGGATTCCGGTGCCCTTAAGCACCAAGTTAAGTATGCTTTTGGTAACAAACGGGGACGGTAATTTACCACTACAAATTGGGATAAGTCGTATAGCAAAGATTCCTGAATCATCATACATCACAAGCCCTGAAAATCTCACCCAGGGAGTACTGGGAAATTCGGCAGAAATCGATATCTTTTACCGAGATCTTGGTAGAAAAATCACGACACACCCATTAACACTAGAAGAAAAAGATCGATTAAAAAGTATAAGCCGACCGGTGGTGATCGCAGGTGAAGACTGGTCAAATTTGAATCAGACCACACTCGAAACACTGGAAGAAGCAAGCGAGCTCAAGGGCTTTGTAAGTCGGATTTTGCTCGCTGGAGACAATCCCAGTCTGGCCTTTGGAAATTATGAAGAAAGACCACGTCAAAACAATGACTCGCGCTACATGTCTTTGCTCAGCGACTATCTCGCCTTTGAAAAAACGTTCAAATTAGACGATCAGATGTGTGAAGAGCTGACCACGTGTCCTTGGACAGCGACAGGACTTCGCTCTTTTTTGCCGCTCATAAGTCTTCCTCTCAAAGAAGATACGGGTGTCGCTGTCAATGAAAATGGGCTTTTCAGTAGTGAAGGATGGGGAGCACCTTCAGCGACAAGTCCGACATTAAAAATTGATACACAACAAAATATTTCTCAAGGTGACTTTGTCTGGACACAGCAAGTCTTGGGAACAACCCCCACAACAACATCGCATCTCATCACGTTTCATTCCGGCAATGTTCTAGGTGAACACAAGAATAGTATCTCCTTAAGCATCAATCCCGACGGCAATATTAAAATTACAACATGGGACAAAAATGGTATCAGAAAAATCAGCGACACAAGTGCAGTGACATGGGAGAGCAGTCGCAAATACAAAATGACACTCGGTATCAATGGAAATATAGCTACACTTACGAGAGACAATGTTTCAGTGTGGTCTGACCAAGTACAGCTCGATCATATACAGAAGATCCAAGCGGGAAAATCTCCCATTCTCGAGAGTCAAAATCATATTCCTCAGATCCTAAGCGATGTAAGTATCTGGCAAAAGCAGGGAAATACCCGCGTATTTGCTGGTAGTGAAGGAAATCCTTTACGTGGCACATTGGGTCCGGATGACAGTAGTTTGTCAGGGGTGCTCCAGTTTCAAACTGCCGACCTTTGTCGTGAAAACAGCATCAACCTCAAAAATAGCGATGCTGTATTGGCCACATTTTCCGGAATCGTTGAGGGAACACAGTGCAAACTAGGTCTTACCACTCCGACAACAGACAGCGCTGTCACAGATATTCCGGTAGAGGACCTTAAGCAGACACTGTACATCGTATGGAATTTTAATCCCATTTCCAGCCTGGGAACGATTTCCCTGCTCAGTGAAAAAGAGCAAATATTAACCACTCTCCCAAGCTTTTTCAGTCAACCACTCAGGACACCACTTCTTGTGAGTGATCTCATTGTAGAAAGCTCTGCGACATTAACGTCCGCTGAAATTCATTATTTCCTCTTGCCTCAAATAAACAGCAGCAATTTGACAACCTTACTACCGGTTTCTCGTTATGAGGTAGTCTATGATACTGACGAAGAGAAAGTCCGAAGAGGTGATGGCAGTATTGCTCAAATAACAGTAGAGGACATAAGAAAGATTCCCACTCCCGAGAAAACTATTTCTGGCCTAGAAGCAAACAAGCGTTACTTTTTTGCCGTAAGAGCAATCCTGGAAGACGGCACAGCATCGGAAACAACAAATATACGAAATCTTCAAATACAAAACACCGGCGAAGTAAGTAGCCTTGAAGCCGGCAGTGTTGGACGAAGCAATGTTACGACCACGCTGGCCTTGGGAAATGATATGCCCATGAGTCAAGTTTTTGCTCAAGTCACTGAAACGGACAATAGTGTCGCTGCCTCGTCTGTCCTTCGTGGTCGCTTAGGTGACCCTTTGACGCTTTCGAGTGCCAACAGCTCAGGAGGTGCGAGTTTCGTAGCCTGGACGCTTGGAAGAGATTTGCCGAGCAGCACCAATGAACAGCCTGAACATATATATACGATGCCCGGAAATTACATTGTGAGTGAACTACGAAAATTACACGATGGTACTATCCTCAAACAGTTTGGTTTGGTGGCAGTGGGGCATCAGCCATCTGAAAGCCCGCGCATTACGGCGGAAACATGGACGGCCAGTCCCACAGATCCAATGCAAACATGGACGAGTAAATCCGTTGGAAGAAATATTCCGGCAATTGTAGGAATCAATGAACCGATTTTTCTGCTCGGAAATGCCGTCGATGTCGGAGGCAATGCAGACAATGCATATACTTGGAATTACAAAGTATATTGGGGCGATGGTACGGAGGATGAAACCGATGCAGTAAAAAACGCATTCAATAAGACACGTTTAGTCGGTAGCGAAAAGGAAGAAAATCCTATCAATCACCGCTATGCCACTCCGGGTATATACACGATCGTAAGCCAAGTAACTGACGATCAAAATGCTATAGGTGTATTTGAAAACACTGTTATTGTTACAGCTCCTGAAGCCTATCCTCAAAAAATAGTTAGTTTGAGTGGCATCGGAAGGATCTTAAGTTTAAGCGGTGGAACGCCACCATATACGGTGACACTCCTTGACGGCAGCACTCAAAACTTAGCAAGAAATATCTCTTCCTTACCCGTGACAGTGAATGGGGCTGGAACCATCACTGTCCGTGACAGTTTGGGTAACGAGACAACAGTCGCTGTAGAAATCGCTGTCAACCCGACACTCAATACCAAAGAAATTTATTTGCCGAGTGACAGGTCTTTAGAAGTCACTCCGAACAGTCTTAAAACCAAAGAAACTACTCGTATCAAAGCAAAAGGAGAAGAACATCTTTTCCGTGAAACCGAAAATGTCGCATATCATTTTGGAGATATTCTCCCCCCACATCTCGCAAATGAGTTACCGATACTCGACAGCGCACTTACCTACTCTACAAGCACCGAAATTACCACTGAGCCATTTTTGACCATGGGCACATATCCGGCAATTCTTACGGCGATAGAGGGGCGTGGTACTGAAAAGAAAAAAGCATTTTCTATTCAAATACAAGAAGCTCGTTTTACTGCTCAGAGCAATGAAGGAATTATTACAGGCACCCTCGCACCAAGTTTGAGCAGCATCCCTGAGAGTGTAGAAATCTGGGACCGTGGAATTGAGAATGTGAGACTGACGAGCATTACACCGAATCAAACTGGTCGCTTCATTTACATCGTGCCAGATGATGGCAAGAAAAAGGGACTTCTTACTTTGAGACTTCGCGATAAAATGGGGGATTTTTCTACCTTTGCCAAAAACATTCATTACAATATCCAAAATCGTCCAGAGACCATAAATGGCTTACTTGAAACAAATAGTGGGTCACCTATATTCGATACGAACAGAATACTTGCAACCAATAGTAGCAAACCAACATTCTTTGGACTCAGCAAAGAAAATGACTTACAAATAACTATTGCATCAGAAAATCCTACGACATACCCGGTAGAAACCAATGAAGCCGGCAACTGGATCCTGGAAAGCAAAAACACCTTATCAGATGGAAAACATGCTTTTAGCTTGAGCAAAAAAGACAATCAAAAGCTATCGGAGCATGAATTCGTTGTGGACACGATTGGTCCAGCCATACCAACAATCACCAATGCATCATGGACAAAAATCCAAGGGAAAACCGAACCGTATGGATTTGTCGGTATACAAGGAGCGGGAAGGGCCTTGAGCGAACGATATATCCAAGCTGACGCTGCAGGAAATTTTGTTGTTTCTTTCAATCAATTCAACCGGGAATATTTCTTGGCCGCAGCCGACAAAGCAGGCAATGTGAGCAAGATTGTTCATCTCCTTGAAAAAGACTGGCAGGAAAAAGAAGGCCTTTCTACATGGCAACTCCTTCGACCATATCTGACGTGGGCATTACTCATTGCTCTCACAGCATCAGGAATTACATACGCGAGAAGGGTGAAGATATAAGAAAGTCGAGTGAATAGGATAAGGAGTAGTGATTAGGGTTTTTGGCCCAAAGGGCTCCCTTTGGGATTCTGTTTGTTTTCTAAGAACAAAAAAGAAGCCCTATTTCCTAATCCTCATCCTATTCACTTAATTCTGCTATATTGTCACCGTCATTTTATTGTTATTCGTCATGTCAAAAATCGAACTTCCCAAAGCATATGAAGCCGGTCAGTATGAAGATGCTCTTTATAAAAGATGGGAAGAACTGGGCTTGTTTAAACCCTGGAATGAATATAATGGCATAAAGCCGTACCCCAAGAAAAAGCCTTTTGTGGTCATGATGCCACCACCCAATGCCACGGGAACATTACACATTGGACATGCTATGTTTCTTACATTAGAGGACATCATGGTGCGGTATCATCGCATGAAGGGCGAACCAACTCTCTGGCTTCCTGGCACTGATCACGCAGCAGTGGCAACCCAGGCTAAAGTAGAAAAAATCATTCGAAAAGAGGAAGGCAAGACCCGACATGATATCGGCAAAGAAGAGCTTCTCAAAAGAATTCATGCTTTCATTGCGGAGTCACAAGACACTATTCGAATGCAGATTCGAAAGATGGGATCGAGCTGTGACTGGAGCAGAGAGCGTTATACTCTCGAGCCAAACATGACCCATGCGGTAAGAAAAATGTTCGTCGATATGTATAATGACGGGCTGATCTATAGAGGCCTAAAAATGATTAATTGGGACCCTGTTTCAGAAACAACATTATCCAATGAAGAAGTAATCACCAAAGAAGTCCAAGGCCATCTCTATCATTTTCGCTATCCTCTCAAGGACAGCAAAGACCACATTACCATTGCTACCACTCGACCGGAAACCATGTTGGGCGATGCGGCGGTTGCGGTCCATCCTCAGGATAAAAGATATAAAAAATTTATCGGCAAAACCGTCGTCTTGCCCCTCATGAACAAAGAAATTCCCATTATTGCCGATGATTATGTCGATCCTACATTCGGCACCGGTGCAGTTAAAATTACCCCGGCACATGATCCTAATGACTTTGCAATTGGCCAAAGGCACAAACTGGAAACAGTGACAATATTAGACAATGAGGGCCATGTTAACCAAAACGGTGGCGCCTACAGGGGACTCGATAGAAAAGTCGCGCGAAAAAAAATCGTTGAAGACATGAAAGCATTGGGTTTATTGGAAAAGATCGAGGATCGTTTACAAAATATCGGCTTCTCAGAAAGAAGCGACGCTATTATTGAGCCGATGGTCTCTCTGCAATGGTTTGTCGCTACCACCAAGCCTTTCCGTAAGGGTAAAAGCCTCCAAAAGATGTGCCAGGACGTGATTCGCAAAGAAAAAATTACTATCATTCCGAAGCGTTTTGAAAAACAATATTTCAATTGGGTAGATAATTTCCAAGACTGGTGTATCTCTCGACAAATTTGGTTCGGTCATCAAATTCCGGCTTGGCATTGCCAGGAATGTGGCGACATCGTTGTTAGCGTGGATACACCCACACATTGCGCTAACGGTCATAGTAAACTCAAACAAGACGAGGACAACCTCGACACTTGGTTCTCATCAGGCCTTTGGACATTCTCAACATTAGGCTGGCCCGCCTCCGTTAAAACTACGGCAGGTAAACCCTCCAAAAGCAAGGATTTAGAATATTTTCACCCAACGTCAGTATTAGAAACCGGTTATGACATCCTCACTTTTTGGGTTATTCGTATGATTATGATGAGCATGTACGCACTCGATGAAGTCCCTTTTAGATATATATATCTCCACGGACTCGTTCGCGATGAGTCTGGCAACAAGATGTCTAAATCTCTCGGCAACATTATCGATCCTTTGGACATGATTCCCAAATATGGCACGGACGCCATACGGCTTTCATTGTCGTTAGGAACCACACCCGGGAATGATACTCGAATGTCAGAAAACAAGATCGCTAGTTTCCGAAATTTCGTCAACAAAATCTGGAATATCAGCCGTTACATACTCGGATCAATTGATTATGTAAAAGCCGAAAAACTGGAACTAAAGAGTATTAGCGATCGTTACATCGTTTCTGAATTACAGAGAGTCATTGCCGAGGTAACCAAACATCTCGACACATTTCAATTTAGTGAAGCGGGGACAATGCTGTACGACTTTATGTGGCATGATTTTGCTGATTGGTATATTGAAATTTCCAAAGTGGAGGATAGAAAGAATCATTCAGTTTTGCTGTACGTGCTTACAACACTTCTCAAACTTCTTCACCCATTTACACCATTTGTCACTGAACAAATTTGGTCATTTATGTATCCTGAAAAACACCTCATCATTGAGTCTTGGCCAAAAGCTAATAAAAAACTTATCGACCCAGAAGCAGAAAAAAAGTTTACTTTTGTAAAAGGACTTATAACCCAGATCCGCACCAAACGCGCTGAGTTAAAGATTGATCCCGTACGCAAGATTGGAGCCACAATTATCAGCAAAAAGCATTTTAATGTATTGGAGCTTAAAGTGGGGATTATTGGCTTTTTGGCACGCTTGTCGCCGATAAATATCAGCAAAGAAAAGAAGATGGTTTCTGGTCCTCATATTTCAATTATCCACGAAGATGCTGAAGTGGTTCTTAGTCTGGAGGGGGTTATCAATATCGAGGAAGAAAAAACGAAAACAATGTTGGCAATCAGCAACATTGAAAAACAGATACATTCTTTGCAACAAAAGTTAAGCAATAAGAACTTCACTGAAAAAGCACCACCTACTATTGTGGCTGAAGAAAGGAAAAAGCTTACTGATTTGAGTGAACAAAAAATTCTTTTAGAAGAGAAATTAAGCCTATTTACTGCTTTTTAAGGCTTGCATATATCATCCTTGTAAACGCCTCCGCCACTCTACTTTACCGTCTCGAGGAAGAGGCTACCGGACGAGGCTTACCGCGAGATGCCTCGAACTCTCCCGCCGGGGCGGGATCGCTTCGGCATGACAATAATTATTTCTTTGTAGAGCATAGGCTGGCCTGCCAGCCGAAGCTTGGGCGCCTAGTTATTTATTTCTTTGTAGAGCGTAGGCTGGTGAGGAGTTTTTGAAAAGAATTCAAATCCGAAAAAGAGTCGTACACAGAAGCAAACCGTATATAGGCAACCTGGTCCAGTTTTAAGAGAGCTCCCATGACGTCCTTACCAATCTTGGTAGAGGGAATCTCTTTTCGAAGAGCCCATTTTGCTTCCAGTTTTGTAAGAAGTCGATCTATTTGTTCCTGATCAATAGGCCTTTTGATGCAAGCCTTCCATATACCCTCTTCCAGCTTCTGGCGATTATAAGGCTCTCTGGTACCGTCCTTTTTGATGACCACAAAGGCTTCCTGTCGAATTCTTTCAATCGTCGAGAATCGAAAACCACATTTATCACATTGGCGACGGCGACGTATTGCTTTATTATGTTCAGCAAGACGAGAGTCGACAACCGCACTTTCGAGTTTATGACAACGAGGACACTCCATGGAATAGTGTTAGGATGAGGATGAGGGAGAGGAATAGGAGAAACTCACAGTACTAAAATACATTACGAAGAAACAATTATGAAATTACTGCACTTTTCGGATCTCCATCTTGGTATGGAAAATTATGGTCACATTGATCCTGAGACAGGCTTGTCTAAAAGGTTTTCTGACTGGCAACGTGCATTACAGCAAATTATCGATCTGGCGAATGACCATGATGTAGATGTCGTACTCTTCACCGGTGATGCTTTTAAAAACCGCGACCCGAGTCCAACATATCAAAACGCTTTTGCTAAAGCCATTAAAGAGTTGAGCAAGGACCGACATGTTATTCTCCTTGTCGGTAATCACGATCTGCCCAATATCGAGAACAAGGCTCATACATTAGAAATTTATAATTCTCTCGATCTTCCAAGGGTTATTGTCAGTAAAAGAATAGAGACTCTGTCCATTGAAACAAAATCCGGACCTTTACAAGTCGTGACCTGGCCATGGCTCACCAGAAATCATTTTCTCAAAAATGAGGAACTGAAAGGAAAAACTCTTGAAGAAATTGACAACACTCTTCTTAACAAAGCTATTCAGCTATTCGAACAGCATATAGCCGTCCTGGACAATAAAGGTCCTAGCATGGCCATGGTTCATGCTACGGTTATGGGAGGAACTTTTGGTAGTGAAAGAAACGTTATGATCGGAAAAGACTTAATCATTCCTCTCAATGTATTAGCTAATAAAAAACTATCGTATGTCGCCTGTGGACATCTCCATAAACATCAAATCATTCACAGCGAACCGTATATAGTTTATGCCGGATCTCTAGAAAGAATAGACTTTGGAGAAGAAAAGGAAGAAAAGGGATGTGTTCTTATCGATATTGATGAAAGCAAGAAAACAAATATTACTTTCATTCCATTAAAAGTTCGTGATTTTGTTACATGGAAGATTGAAAATAAACTTTCTCCTCCTCCTCAAAATCTTCAAGATACTATCGTTCGTATTGTTCTTTCTGGAGATAAAAATTTTGTTAATTCACTGACAATAAATGATTTAAAGGATTTTTTGAAAGATGTTTACTATTTTGCTGGAATTGAGAGAAATATTATTGAAGTTCAAGAAAAAAATGGAACACAAGCCAAAATTCTTACAAAAAACACAAATCCAAAAGAACAATTAAAGAAATACCTTGTACAAAAGGATTACAAAAAAGTTCTTCAAGAAAAAGTAATTACGTCTGCCGAATTTTTATTTTCTTCCACAGAGAACAATTAATGTTTAAAAGTTTTCCTTTATTTATAAGTTTTTTTATCTTTAACTTGTATTAAAAATTTATTATTCTTTAATCTTTGTGAAAGTTGTTTAAGAAAGGGGTAAAAGTTTTTCATTATTTCAACATCTTTTACACCGTAGAATTATAGCTTCATACAACATTATTATTTTAACAATTATCATAAAACAGTTTCTACAAAACAAATAAGTTTTCCTTGGTATAAAAGTAATATATGCATAATACATTCTCTTTATTGTTAACAGACTAGAAAAGAAAAATACCTTTGTTGGCAAGTGTTTATTATTACTAATTTGATTTAATTAAATACAAATATAATACATAGAGTAAAACTCAACTGAGCAAAAAACACCTTGCAGGGAGAGAAAAAGTTGCTAAGCTGTCTACAACCGATTCCACCAATTTTATGAAATTTGTCTGTTCACAAGAAAACCTTACACAAGCTCTTGATATCGTAACTAGAGCTATTCCAACACGTTCCACCCTGCCAGTTTTGGGAAATGTATTGATTAAAGCTGAAGAAAAGAAGGTTATTCTGTCTACTACCAACCTTGAACTAGCGATAGTAACCAGTTTTGATTGCAATCCTGAAGAAATAGGATCCATTACAATTCCCGCTAAATTATTTAGTTCATATTGTAATTTATTGAAGGTTGAACAGGTTACTGTTGAGCAATTACCTCTTAATACGTTACAAGTAAAGAGTGGCCAAGATGAAACTGTTTTTAAGGGTATTGATGCCCAAGAATTTCCCCTTATTCCTCAAGTAGAAGAGAAAATCGAGTTTACTCTGCCTTTTGAAAGTATTTTGGATGGACTGGAGAAAACAGTATTTGCTTCAGCAAGCGATGAAACACGACCAGTTTTGGCAGGGGTTCTTTTTTGGCAGAAAGATGGAATACTCAAGCTTGTTGCTACTGATAGTTATCGTCTTGCGGAAAAAACGATAAAATTAGCTACCAAAATTCCTGAGGAAATTAAAATAATTGTTCCCAGTAGAACGGTTTTAGAGTTACAAAGAATCCTGAGTAAGAAACAAGAAGAGGTAAAGGTTATTGTCGGTCAAAATCAAGTAAAATTCATTATTGATAATGTAACGGTAATATCAAGGCTTATAGAGGGCAATTTCCCTCCTTATGAAAAAATTATTCCTGAGAGCTTTAGCTCAGATATTACTATTGAAAGGGAAGAGTTTATAAGAGCGGTAAAAAGAGTAAGTCTCTTTTCTCAAGCGGGAACTCATAATCTTCACCTGGAAATGGATGGTGGTGATCTAACTGTTTCCGGAGAAACTCAAGAAGTAGGAAAAGACACGTCAATCCTTAAGGGTAAAATGAATGGTGAGGGCAAGAAAATTACTTTTAGTGCACAGTTTCTCTTGGCTGCATTGGAACATATTCCGGAAGAAAACATTACATTAAATGTGAACAGTGACACCAGTCCCGGCTTACTAAAAGGAAAAGAGGAAGGATATATAAATATCATCATGCCACGAAAAGTCTAAAAATTAACAATTAACAATTGAAAATTAACAATTAAACTCAATGCGCTTTTTAATTTTATAGTTAATAGTTAATTGATGATTTTTAATTAATTAAGATGAGAGTTCGTTTAGCAGAGTGGTTTACATTAATTCAAATCCCAAGCGATGTTTTGAGTGTTCTCGTCGCTTTTTCTTTGGCTTATTATTTAAAAGTGAAAGGAATAGTCGGAGGAGAAGAATATGTCTTGGGTTTTGATCAATACTTTCCCTTTGTTTTGATAATTGCTTTGTTTCAAATTGTTGTATTTTTTTCTCTTCGACTTTATTCATTGGCAAGAAGGCCCTTTGTTAAAGAAATAGGACTTCTTTTTTATGCTTGTATTATTTGGTCTGGCATAGTCTTGGCTCTCCTTTTTCTTCAAAGACAATTCTATTTTTCTCGTCTCCTTCTCGCTAGTGCCATTATCATTTTCTTTTCTTTGGGATTCTTAACGCGATTTTTACTACGAATTTTTAGAAGAATCGCTTACAAAATCGGCGTGGGAGTGCGTGGAGTTGTGGTTATTGGGGCTAAGGAACAGTCTATGTACCTCGCCGATCAACTTCAGCGCATGTATGGCTGGCAACTTTTGGGTATTATCAAGGAAGAAAATCTTGAGCAGCTATCATTGAGCGAGTTATTTTCTCCTTGGCAAAAGGACAATCACTCTCAAATAGAAGAGGTTTGGTTGGCCTCGGATGAGGTTTCTCCCATGCGAGAGGAAGAAATATTTGATTTTTGTGCAGACAATAAAATCACCTATCGTTATGTTCCCAACTTCTTTGCCAGTAGCAGTAAAAAAGTAGAATCGTTGTTTGTCGGTGACTATCCTTTACTTGAGGTTTTACCGACACCGCTCACCGGGTGGGGAAAAATTATCAAGCGTGTCTTGGATATTGTCGGTAGCTTTGTTGGTTTAATTATTCTATCACCAATATTTTTGCTTATAGGACTCCTTATAAAGGTCTTTACTCCAGGTCCGGTATTTATTGGCCTTGAAAGAGTGGGGATAAAAAAGAATTCTCAACTAGCACTTGCTAAGCCAAAAAGCAGAAGTGGGTTTTTCTTGGAGAGGGTTGGTGAAGAGAAGAAAGAAAACACCTTTACGATGTATAAATTCCGCTCAATGTCAGTGGGAGCCCACAAAAAACGTGATGAGCTTATGGCCTTGAACGAACGAAAGGACGGACCTCTCTTTAAACTCAAAGACGATCCTCGAGTCACTCCACTCGGGAGATTTATGAGAAAGTTTCGTATCGATGAATTGCCTCAGCTTTGGAATGTGCTGAAGGGAGATATGGCACTTATCGGACCCAGAGCCCATGAACATGGAGAGGTGTCCAAATATAGCCACAAACAAATGCGAATCCTTCGAATCAAGCCCGGCATGACCGGTATGGCGCAGGTAAGTGGTGCTTCAGACCTTCCTTTTGAGCAAGAGGTTAAGCTTGAATCGTATTATATTCAAAACTGGTCTTTGTGGTTGGATGTACAGATCCTTTTGCGTACTGTATGGGTGGTTATTACTAAAAAAGGAGCGGCGTAAGAAGTTCAGAGTTAAGAGTTCAGATTTCTGAGTTTTAACTCACAACCCAGAACCCAGAACTCATCACTCAGAATTCATCACTCAGAACTCAAATGATTTTTCCTTCGCTACAATTTCCGGTGTGGTTCTGGCCTTTCCTAATTGTTTTGGGAATTGTTTGTTGGTGGATTTTAAAATCGGCAATAAAATATTTCCCCGGGTGGGGACTGAAGGATCGTTTTGAGCCTCACAGCACTCACGAAAAACCAAAACCCAGGGGTGGCGGCATTGTTCTCGCTGTGCTCTTTTTCTTGTCTTTACCCTTTTTCCTTCATCTTGATCTTAAATTCTGGGGTTTTCTGGTGGGAGGAATTCTTATCGTTGGCATCAATTTCTTCGACGACAAATATCGAATCCAGTGGTGGTTACGGCTCTTGGTAGAAATCATCGCTTGTTTTGTTGTTGTTGCCTCCGGAATAGAAATAGCGGTGCTAACCAATCCTTTAAATAATGAAGCCTGGCTTTTGTATCAGACTTTTCCATTTCTCTCGAAGATTTTTACGATTTTTTGGATTCTGCTTTTTGTGAATATGATCAACTGGCTAGATGGTATCGATGGGCTGGCAACAGGAATTAGCTCTATAAGTTTTCTCACGCTTTTTGGATTGAGTTTACTGCCCTTCGTCAATCAACCTCAGATCGCTGAATTGGCCTTGGTTTTGGTTGTTCTTACACTTGTTTTTCTACGTTTCAACTTTTTTCCTGCGCAGATAAAGTTGGGTGATAGCGGCTCAACATTCTTGGGTTATGCACTTGCTGTTCTTGCTATATTTTCCAGCGCCAAGGTCGCAACGTTTTTTTTGGTTCTCGGCATACCTCTTTTGGATGTGGTGTGGGTTATCACGAGACGAATGTTTTTTGAAAAGAAGTCTCCTATGAAGGGTGACAAAAAGCACCTCCATCATCGATTGATGAATATCGGGTTAACAGTGCCTCAAGTTTGTTTTCTCCTCTATGGTATAGCGGCAATTTTTGGATTCACAGCGCTTTTTCTGCAAGGAGCACAGGCGAAATTGGCGGCAATACTGGTCTTATGTACGTTCGCAGTATTATTTTTTACAACAGTAGCCCTACTAGAGCGGAGAAGAACAATTAACAATTGAAAATTAACAATTAACAATTAACAATGAACTCAGGGGCCGACTCAGAAAATTGAGCTGCAATTGTTAATTATTTGGTGTTTGGTAATTTAATACCATACTGCGTGTGTTCATCATAGAACGCGCCTTCCGTGGGAATACGAAAATCAGGGTTGGTTTTTTCAGCCCATTCGTCTTGCTCTTCTTCTAACTCGTTCGCACTCAGCTCAGGTATTTCAACAGTCATAAAGGTTCCTCCAATATTGTCCTCTTTGACGCCACCTTTATTGAGTGCCTCGAGATATAATTCAGTAAGCACTTGCATGACGGGACGATTGTTTTGTTGGGCAATCTTTATAGAGCGCTCAATGTCTTGCGGCAATTTCAGCACATCTGTATAACCGTCAGTGAGAGTGATTAATGATTCGCCGGGAGCAAGAGTCCATACCTTTGTATCTATCTTGAGATCTTTTTCTTGATTGTTAATGGAATGAGTCATCATCATGCGAAGTTTTGGTGCCAATTTGCCAACCTCATCTTCCGACTTTGACACCCAGTTTTTTATCAGGGAAAGGCTCGCATTTTTCTTTTGCTCAAAAGACATGTTTGGCGAATTGTCATTGTTGGCTATTGTCTCTGCAAATCTTTCTATCAAGGCTTCCCTCTTTGTAGAATTTGTTTCCGCTCGAATTTCATAAATGTCATTAAGTGCCGAGTGATCTATAGTCTCTCTTTTTTTGTCTGCTTTTCCATCGGGAGTGATAACACCCGCCCACACATCACCAGACCAGGCGACACCAACCTTTTTGCTGCCGTTGGGGAGCGTTTCCAGTACTTTTGTAGCCAACATTGCTCCGCCGATGATCTCTTTGCCGGCAAAGGCTTTCATTCGTTCTTGAGCAGAGTTGCCACTTACCTGCATAGCTGCCTTAAACTTTTTTTCATCGTGTGTTTTAATGGTCTTGAGTCCGATCATAAATTCTTCGCCGATCACCATTGCAGCCTCTCTTCCATTCGCCAAGCCGCCCATACCATCAACAATTACAGAGCCGTGTTCAGTCGTAGCCACGTAATCTTGATTTTCACGTTCGGTGGGGTTTTCTTTAAAGCGATAACCAGCGCTGTCAGTAAATGTCTCTACGCTAATCCCATCAGATTCTTGAAGTTCAATGATACCAGCAGCTTCTGCAATGTCTTTCATAGCCTGTTCTTTCTGAACTTCTTTTCTTGCCCTCACAGCAGATGCCGTAGGTTGAAGAATCTGCGTGGTTTCATCGTGAATTTTCTTAGCGGTGTTGGGTGCCATTTCCTCAACTCGGCGGAAACCGGAAAGCCACCCTTTGAATTGATCGCTTCTTTGAGAAATAGCATCTGAAACAGAACGCCAATTGTCCTTCAAAGTTGTCACAAGCCCACGACTCTCTTTTAGTTCCGGTCGACGAATAACAACGGTCTCTTCGTGTGGACCAATTCGCTCAGCGCCATGCTGTTCATCGTGCTGTGACATGTTATAGTTTTAATGAAGAGGTTTCAGATGAAGAGCTAGTAAGTTTGCGTTAATTTCAGCCAAAAGAGTCTTTGCTTGTCTCTCCATGGCAGCTAATTCTCCTCTTGCTTCTGGTTTGCTTCGTAGTTCAACTTTTGCACGCTCAATAAACTCCAAGCTTTGTTCAAAGAGTTTGTTCATCACATCAATGCATTCATCCTCAGTAAGCACTTCAAAACTTGCCCTCCAGGTGTCTTTTTCTTCATGATCTAGAGCGGGAAGGCCATCGACAAAAAGAAGGAAAATTTCTTTGAGATTGTTGCTTTTGAGTTTGTCTGTCATGTTTGTTTTTTTTGGTATCAATACATTATAACATAGAATAATTAACAATTAACAATTGAAAATTAACAATTTAGAACTCTGAACTCTCTTATCCTAATCCCTCGTTATCGCCTGTGCCGCGAACACAATTATCGATGGGAGAAACGGCACCGGTCCTACTGCAGTGAGCATGCTCGGCAGCACAACAATGCTTGCTTGAGGACTAGGCACAAATGATTGCACCGTGCTTCGGGTTTCCTTGGAAATTCCTTTGACCGTAATACTTGCTCCGGGGACAATAGTCACGGTTGGTTGCTGTGTTATCACAGAAGATCCCTTGGAAACACTAATGCTCGATTGCGGTGTGCTCTGGGCTCTGCTCGTTTTCGTGGGCGTTGGTATGGGTGTTACCGTACAAACTTTTGGTGCGTTGGCGGGATCAAGTGGACTGGTTTCACCGCAATCAAAGCTGCCGTTTTTGTTTTTGTCTTCATTGCCATCACTTATTTTGTCGGCGTCGGTGTCCATTGTAAGTGGCCCCGTTTTGCTTAACGGATCTACGTCGGGTTTAAATTTCTTCATATCAGTGCCCTTGGACTGTGGTTGAGCAAGGCCTATTTCTTGGCCGTCTGACAAACCATCGCTATCAGTGTCGAATCGTGTTGGATGTGTTTCGTTGGTCTGGGTAATGCCATCATGGTTGATGTCTTCATTGCCATCCGTAATGCCATCATCGTCACTGTCACTGTCGATGGGAGAGGTTTTGTTGGCACCCTTGGCTTCATTGACATCATTGATGCCATCGCTATCAGAGTCAGTATTCTTGGGGTCGGTTTTGAAAATAAATTCTTCTCTGTTGAGGAGCCCATCACGATCACTATCTTCAGCTGCGTCGCCGGGATTAAAAGGGTTTAATTGATGTCGTATTTCAAAACCATCAGGCATCGTGTCGCCATCTGTATCGGGGTTTACCGCATTTGTTTCACCCGTCTCGGCAATGCCATTTCTATTGGTATCTTCTTCTCCATCGCGAAGACCATCATTATCTGTGTCGGGATTGAGAGGATCCATGCCGCCACTTCTGGCTTCTGTTCCATCGCTTACCAAGTCGGTGTCTGTGTCGGGATTGCCCGGATTTGTTCCGAGTTCCGCCTCACGAGTATTATCCAGACCATCATTGTCGGGATCGGTATTGTGAAGAGTGACGCTCACATTGTCCGTATCAGAAAGTCCACAACTGTCTATGACTGTTAATTCAAACTCCATCGTGATTGTTGGAGTGGTAAGTGCCGGCACAGTGAAATTCGGCTGAGAGCTTTGATTGTTGCGGATGTCTACACGCACCCCGCCTGCTTGTTGGCGCCAGAAATATGTCAGAGGCAGGTCATCATCCGGGTCGGAAGAGCGTGTGCCATTTAAGGTAATAATTTCTCCCGGAAGTTTACTGTCGCTGATGCTGTCGCCGGCATTGGCAACGGGACTATCGCTGTCTTCACAGGCAGATGGCGCAGCTTGTGGGTTTACCGTTAAAATTTTTCTGTCAGGGTTGCTGTCCTGTGTGCCGTCACTCACCACCAATTCAAATGTAAAATCTGTCGGTGAAATAATTCCTGAAGGAATCGAAATTCTCGCCTCGGGAGTTGTGTTATTTGTTTGCTCAATAGTGAGAGGGATGTCCGTGCTTGAAGTGGTGATTTGTCTAAACTGATATTTCCTTGTTGTTGTTGATGGATCAAAGACGCTCTCTACCGCGCTTAGTGTTACTGTGGTGCCAGGCAAAACACTGGATGTGGGGAATATTTTAAGTTTAGCAACCGGTTTTTGTTGGGTTCTGGTAATGGTAATAGTTACTGAGTCGGTAGACGAAAGACCTCCGGGATCTCGCACTTCGAGAGTGAAATGCAAATCAACACTGATTTCGCTGATATTTGGTGATATAAAATTTGGCGTAACGGTATTTTGATTTGTCAGAAGAACCGAGTAAGGATCACTACCGGACTGTGTCCACTGATAGGTGAGAGGGTCGCCATTGGGGTCTGATGAGCCGGAGCCATTCAGAAGTACATTACTTCCCTGGCTGATACTTTGATCCGGTCCGGCATTGGCAACTGGAGGGAGAGGATTGGGAGTGGGAGACGGGCTGGGAGTTGGTGTAGGAGAAGGGCTGGGCGTGGGTGTAGGCGTAGGTGTAGGTGTAGGTATGGGAGCGGAACTCACCACTACATTGTTTGAGAATTCCGAACTGTTTTCGTTGGACGTCTGAAAGGCGGTTATTGTTTCACCGAGAGAGGCACCCGACACAACAAATTCAAATTCTCCGGCATCAGCGTCCAAGTCTCCTCCTCCATCGATGGTGTTTTGTTGAAGAAAAAAGAAGCCCTCGCCTCCACCACTGTCAGGTGTCACGGTAGGGTTGGAAGTATTATTTGCCTTGTAGAAATTTATTTGTGAACCTGCGATTGCCGTTCCTTTTACTTTTGTACCACCGTTAACGGATGCGCTTAAAAGGTTCGGTTTTGCAATGTTGTTATTACCACTGCCACTCAAAGAAATAGCTTTTTGAGCATTATCAAACCAGATATTTCCTTCTTCGATTGTGTTATTACCACCATCGGAAATATGAATACCATTTCCGCTTCCGATACCACTTCCGGAAGTATGCGCTATTACGTTTTTGTCAGCATTGCCCTTTATAGTATTGTCATGTGCGCTGTTTTCTATACTTATGCCATTACCGGCGACTGAGGGTCTGGCAGTACCAATATTGCTGGGATTTACGCCGATAAAGTTTCCAGAAATTATTGTGTCAAACGTCTTTACTCCTGTTAACACAATCGCATCTCCGGTGTGCCCGCCAACTTGATTATTGGTCACCTTAACATGGGCAGCATTAGAAATCTTGACAGCAGTATTGTTGGGAAGAGAAGAAGGATCTTCAGTACCCAGAGAGCCGAAAATATTGTCGCTGATTTCATGAGTGGCCGTACTGTCTTTTACCAGAACAGCTGCATCAGAAAAATCTTGGAAATGAACATTTTTTATAATTACCTGATGCGTGGGATCGGAAATAATAAATCCATTTGGTTTAGGGCCGAGAATTTTTATTGGAGTCGTTCGTCCTGGTCCCGCAGATCCATTGATTTCAATAATACAGTTAGGACAGGGGTTAGTAGGTGGAAATTTAATTTCGGGTAATGGTGAAGAAAGTATAATATCATTATCAGGCGCACAGGTGGCTGTGTCCACAGAACCGGCTAAACATGAATCAAATTGAATAATAAAATGATAGTTATCTACCCAAGGTCCGCTACCATTGGGAGGGAGCACATCAACGATTTTGTTTAGTATGAGTTTAATAGCTGTACGTAGACTGCAGTTTCGTAAGGGTAAGTTGGTATAACAAATACCAAACTCATTACCGGTAAAATCGACATCACTTTCATTATTTACTATAACAATAGTAGGAGTCAGAGCCTCAGCTTTCGGTGCTTGATATTTTACAAAGCCCGCGAATATGAGGAGTCCGATGAGAAAGCCGATGCCGTAATGATGATGTCGTTGCATGATGAGTTCAGAGTTATGAGTGCAGAGTGCAGAATTTCCTAACTCAGAACTCAGCGCTCTGCATTCAGCACTTTATTGATTCTTTCGTCTCATTACCCATGCCATTGCCCCTAGAATTCCCATTGTTACCAAAGGCACGGCCGTGTCTAGTGGACCTGTTTTTGGAAGCATTGGTGGAGGTGTAACAACACGTGGAGGTTGTGGTGGAGTGGGAATTGGAGCGGGCGTTTTTTCTTCACAATCAGTCTTTTCTACCGAGTCTTCGAATACATCGGTAACATCAACCGTGACATATTCACTGTCGGTAAGTATTTGTCCGTTGAAATTTAATTCAGTTTTGTTTGGCAGTCGTACGCCGATATTGAATAAACAAATTGCATCGATGTCTGCACCGGGCGCATTGGCCTTTACCGTACTGGAACTATCCTCAAGCTTGATAAAGCGTGCCCAAGAAAGATTGGCATCGCCGATATCAAATTGTCCGCTATCAGCCACATCTCTTTCCACTCTTTCAAAACTATTACCATCTTGTGAGACATATACAGTGTATGATTCAGTGCTTTGATCGGTGTCATCCGCGTTGTGATCGAGTTCTAAGATGCCGAAGTCTCCGTCACTGCCGTCGACGATGACTTTTTTACCCAGATCGATAATGATTTCACCGCCATCGCCGAGTGATACAAATTTTCCATCGGGAATATCAAGAAGATCGTCTTCACGAGAGTGACGATTGTTTCTTGTATCGATATTTTCATCAATGTCTGCATCAGAAGGTGCATAAAAATCTTCATCTTTTTTGGGATCTGCAGTGCTATCCATATCGAAATTATCAAGATCAAAATCAGCATCATCCGCCAATGTTCCACGATAGCCAATGGTGATATTGCCACTAGCAGGTACGGTAATATTCGTTACATTCAAGCTATTTCCCGAGAATCCACCGGTAGCAGGACTTGGTAATGTTTGTGTTGAAGGATTTTCTAGATTTCTCTCCAGCGTATCACGTAATGTTGCACCGCTTGCTATGCCATTGCCGCCATTGGTAATAGTCACGGTATAATTTACTGTCTCGCCGGGACTGTAGACTTTTTCATCGCTTCGATCAGTGCCACTGACATTGTTGTCGGCTCGTTTGTCGAGTGTGAGACTCGGTGTACCGGCTTCATTTCCATTGATAATCAAAGTCGCATCCGCAGATGCAGATGCTGCGGCACTCACTCCTGATGTAAGTGATGGAGCGTCCACAGTGGCACGATTCACAATGGTTGCGACATTTGGAGCGATGACTGCATTGGCCGGTACGGTACCACGATACCTTGCAGTGATAGTTGTAATATTTGCAGGCAAAGTAAGTCCACTTATCAGATCGACATTACCGGAAAGAGTTCCGGGACAAGTCGTAGGAAATCCTGCGGGCGTGCTTGGTGCATAACTGATAGAACATGTGTCATACGTCATATTGCCTGTGAAATTTGTACCGGTCGTGACGAAATTGTTGCTGAGCTTAAAATTCGCTAGGCCACCACTTCCGGTATTGGCAACGTCCACCGTGATGAAATAATCTTTGCTGACTGTCGAAGAAGAGCTGCTTGTGACACTTGCTGTAGATGGTCCACTGGCTGTATCAAAACGATGACGAATGGTTACGGTTGGGACTTGTACAGGTGGAGTAATGGTCAGGTCGGTAGAGTCGATCTGGAAAGAAGGTGTATCAGGGATACCCCATGATGTTGTGTTTTCTATGAGTTTGGCAGCATCTGTTGGAAGGAGAGGATTTGCAGGGATGATGCCTTTGTACGTTACCACGACGATCAAAGTGTCAGCAGGTGTGAATACCAGCGCACCCGTCGCTTCTCCAGACCATATGATAAGCGGAGTATGGTCAGGTGTGGTAGCAATAGCGATGTCTGATGCTGTTGAAGGACAAGATGTTAAGGCAGTAGGGCTTCCACTGTTTACCTGCATAGTAAATTGACATTTGGTGTACGTAATATTTGTCCCTGTCTTAATAACCTTTTGGAATGTGTCGGTAAGATCTAAGTTAGCAATGCTACTGGAATCTACTCCTCGCAGAGTTAAAGTAATTTTATAATTTACATCCGTAGCACTTGTTGGACTAGGAACTGTTTCTTTTGATGTATCAGCGTCGGTGTTGGGCGTAATGATTTCTTTGACGAGTGTGCCATCTTGAGGAGGAGGTAGAATAGTTACAGTAGCATCATCCGAACATTGTGGATCTGGGCTGGTAGGAGGACAAATTCGGGAGAATGCTGGACTGGCGGGAGCTTGGTCCTCAATGCGGGCTACATTTGTTAGTGTGCCTGTGACACTGGTTCCAACAGTAGCCAAGAAATAAAGATACAAATGCTTTCCAGGTGGCACTATTACAGTCTGTCTAATGCCCTGTGACAATGATATAAATATGCAGCCACCATCGACCGTTGCTGGTCGTTCTCCGGTATCTGTTAAAACATCCTGGTTATTGTATGAACTACAAGTACTAAAAACCAATCCAGATGGTTGTGGATCGTTAACAGTAACTGTACTAGAGCCTGTTCCTCGGTTAATGACATCCAATCTAAATTCAACTGTTGATCCGGGAGCAACTGTAACATTTTCTCCAAATGTTGAAGCATTACAATCGCTCGCATTTGGTCCAGTACAACCGCGAACTTGTTTTATGATTTCTAAGTTTGGTTGAGGGATGAAAACATCTTGTGAAAATTCAGAAGTACTTCCGAGAGCCTGAATAAGGTTCGCCTCTAAACCGCCCAAATTTGTATAATCTGTGGTACCAGCATTTGCTCCAGCACAAGCTGGTGCGCCATCAAGAAAAACATGTCCTGCTAAATCACATGAATATTTGAGGCTAACGTTGGGAACAATACTTATACCAGAAGTATTATTAACACGTTCCTCAAGCTTAGTCGCTGTTGCTGTGATTAAGCCACCTGTAAAATCTACATCAAAATCTTCTGGCCTGCATGACCATAGACCTCCAGGACCTTCAGCAAGGGCCCCACAAAGAAATTCATATCCCTGACCATGGGTCATGATGGTGGTTCCTCCAGTAGTAGATTGTTCAGAAGTTTTATCGGCATCACATTGGCTAGGAGTAGCGGCTCCAACAGGCAATGCATCAGTTTGAACAACATCGCCACTATCGCTTTCAGCGTCACAACGAATACGGAAAACCTCTACCCAGAAAAATCCTTCACCACTTCCGGCAATATTGCCATTGATTTGATCTGCGGTTGAAGAAGTTGTTGGGTCATCCGCGGGAGAAATATTGGCATAATTCATTAAATCATTACCACCAAAGTCGGTGTCGCCGATGTCATTTTTGGTTATATCCTTATCATTTGTAGTTCCCGTTGTAACTGCATTTGTCCCTTGTTTTTGTTCACGATAATTATCTACAAACAAAGCAACTGCTCCCGATCCGCTCTTAAGATCTATACCAATGCCACCGCCATTATAAAACTGACCGGATACGGGTGCATCATTGTAGCGGCCATTTCTAAATATTTTATTTTGATTAATTGTATTAAAACAATTATTGGTAAATTCTTCAGTGGTACCACAGTCAATGTCATTGGCCGCTACATTGTGTGGGTCTGTTAGATTACTTATCGCGGGGATAACAATGCCATCTGCCTTATTATAGGAGATGGTATTGTTGAAAATCTTATTGTGAGTACTTGCCAAAAAGTTTAGCTTTTCTGCGCCACTGACAAATCCTTCAATTTGGATACCATATCCTTCATTTTCAAAATCTTTTGAACCGATCACATTATCGTAAATCAAATTTTTGTTAGAACCGTTAACCGCTATTCCTGTTCCACCGCAGGCTCGGTCACCAATACCATTGCCACTAAAAAGCACCGGAGAACAGAAGGTGTTTCCTGACTGAGTAAAACCTTGAATGTCAAAAATATGATTATTAAAAACTCGAGAACCTAATGGTATGCTATTTAGAAAGTAATTACCCTGAAGAGTAATACCCCAACCTGTCATTTCCATATTGCTGACAAAACTAGCATCAGATCTTTGAAATGTTCCAATGTGATTATCATGAATATCTAATTGAGAATCCTTGTTCCATATGCCGAAATTGAAAGTGTTAGAGCGTGAGTTACCAATAATATTGTCATGAATACCCCCCCTAGTGTTACAAGTTAAAATCCCAAAGCCACCAAAACCAGATGAAAATTGACCCCATTCTTCACCACCCATGTAATTACTATCATTGTCACTGAAATCAACGCTGACACCAATTTCATTATCAGAAATATCTAGGCTGTTTGGGAATAAGAAACCAGAACATCCATTACTATCAAATGAGCCTATGTTAATACCACCAACTCCAATATTAAAAAAGTTATTATTGTGAATGGAAACATTAGGTTGAAGACTATTGTCAATAAAAACAGTAATTCCCTGTTGAACTTGATTTGCATTGCTTGGAGTTTTTCCATCAACTGTACCAAAGAAATTATCTTCAATAATAAGGCGATTAATAAGAGCCCCTTCACGAGTAAGTGGGGTACTGGGATCATCAGTGGTTATCGCTGGCGCCGCATATGTTGGTGATAGCTTTTTTAATGCAGTAAAGGCAATATTTTTAATAGTAACCTCGATAGGGTCCTGTGGACTTATATAGAAAAAATAATCGAGGGTTGTTGATCCGAAATTGCTATCTTTTAAAACAGTTTTCAGTCCCGGAGTATTCGGTGGATTCTCACCGTCGATGGTTACACTGTCAGTTATCGCCGGCAAATTTGTTGTTACATCAATATCGTTTGTAGAATTTCTAAAGACAATAGTGTCCGGTGAAACTGGTCCAAGATTTGCTAAAGCTAAAGCATCGCCAAGATCACAGTTGTTGTCTGAAGCATCGTTAACACCATCTTTATTACAATTGGTATCGGTGAATACGCTATCACTGGTTGAGTTACCGACAACAATAGCATTGGCTGGAATTGACGATGGTGCCTGTGCTACTACACTTACTTCATCATCTGCCAAAGAAGGAAGACTACTTGCTAGTTCAGGAACAAAGTTCAACAAAAGACCTAATACACAAAAAGCGGCAACAATGCGTACCAATGCTACTTTTCGAGGGCGAAAGAAAGCGAGAATCTTTTGGAGAACCGACATTTTGTTTTGGGGTTTGTTTTTAAAACACTCATATCATTATACAACAGAATTCGCCTGATGACTAGAATCTGAATGTTTTCAAGTGAGAGGTTTCTGTTTGTTGTTTTTAGAACCCACCCTTCCCTCCCTTATCAGGGAGGAACTTGGGTGTCAAAATAAAGATTTCATAATCTGCTTGGTACATTGGAGTGAGTTAACTCATAATGTATGAACTGCGGATATCTGCCTTATCGCGTTAAGCATACTGCGAGGGCCCGGGAGAATAGAAAGAAACCAACGCAAGCCGAGCAAATAATGTGGTACGAGGTCTTACGAAAAAAACAGTTTAAAAACTGCAAATTTCTTCGTCAAAAGCCTATCGGCAACTTCATTGTTGATTTTTACTGTGCTCAACTCTTGCTCGTTATTGAAATTGATGGTCCTATTCATGAAGACCAAAAAGAATACGATGCCTATCGCACCAGCGTGTTAAATGAATATAGCATTTTGGTTCTTCGCTACACCAATGATGAGGTGATGTTTGATTTGGAAGCTGTCCGCGCGGATCTCGGCAAGCACATTGAAACTCGTCTGAGTTTTCTTAACCTCCCACCCAAGTCCCCCCTCCACTCTCCTCCTTGTTAAGGGAGGCCGGGTGGGTTGGAGGGTAGGGGTGGGTCGCAGTTCACTCTGTTCAATTATTTCTTCTCCTCAACCTCCATCCGACAATCACACTCATTATTCCTATCACCGCCATTGTTCCCGTAATCGGCAAA
>Ga0209641_10000455_pt1 | contig 37306 bp, 50 predicted proteins | sample RifCSP16_1_FD_184022 | JGI IMG/M metagenome (GOLD analysis project Ga0209641, IMG submission 184022) | Soil microbial communities from Rifle, Colorado - Rifle CSP2_sed 16_1 (SPAdes) (version 2) | ecosystem: Environmental > Terrestrial > Deep subsurface > Rock core/Sediment | place: Rifle... | reverse complement strand
CACAGCAGGATTACTCGTTTACCTCATCATAGCGCTTATAAAGCCGGAGGTGTTCTCATGACCATGACCGGCATCTTTCAGATTATTTTGTATATCGTTGTTCTCGTTGCCCTCGTGAAACCCCTGGGCATCTACATGGCCCGTGTGTATCATGGCGGGTCGTTCGGACTTGACCGCATCCTCGGGCCTGTGGACTGCACTGGGCGCCCGGCGAGGTGGGCCTGTTTGGCGCATAGTAACCTCGCGGATGATACTGCTTCCGTCGGTGTTCATGGTTGTTCCCTGTTTAAGTGTTGAGCGCCTCGGCAGTGTGTGTGTAGTGCAGGCACCATGCTGTGGCTTCTTCTATGGTGTCGAAATGCGCGGACTCTGTTTGTGCCCAGCCGTACGGATACAAAGACGATTTCCGATCGTTCCGGATGGTGGTTTCCGTCGGGATGGGCTCGACTGAGCGTGTTGCCCAATAGCCTGGGCTAGTTCCTTCGGGCCCATATGCGGCCCTGTAACCGTTGCCTTCAAAGCGTCTTGCTTCCATGGTTGCTCCCTGTTTAAGCGCTGGTGGGTTACGATGCCCCGGCCGCGTGTTCAAGTGCTTGGGCAAGGCTATGGAAACACGTGCTCGGATCCTTGGCGCCTATGTCTCGCCAAAGCTCACGACCGTTTGCCCAGCGGAACGTGACACCGTATAGCATGGAATCGGTCGCGAAGCCACTGCCGCACGATATCTCCACGTGTGCGGTGCGGCCGCGTAGCGCTCGCGAGAAGTAGCCAATTGGAGTCGGGGTCATGAAATTGCAGCCTCCGAAGCTCTGCGGCTTGTGGATCGGTTTCAGGTTCCGTGGTAGCACGGTAGGGTCAATAGGGTATCGTTGCAGTAGGTTACGCTCCTTTGCGGCGCACTCGATGCAGTAGGCGGGAGTCGGCACGTTTGCCAAGGTAGGTCCTTTATCCTCGGCGCGGATCACGCCATTAGCGGCTGTGCGGCCGCAGAAATCGAGTCCACAGGTGAGACAGAAATAGTGCTGGCGCATTTTGCTTCTCCCCTTGCTGCTCATGGATAGGTCCTTGGTCGGTCAATTGTACAGTCAGCGTCTCATCGGATGTACCCTCCGGGTACAAACCGTGGAACCACACTACAAATTACTGTCTAAAAAAAGTAAACCTATGATAAAAAAAATAATCAATGTTATAACTATAATTTCATTCAAATTAATCTCCTTTTTCTGGTAGGCGGGGAGGGACTCGAACCCTCTCCATGCCAGAGTCGCCCAGCTTCCACGGTTATAAGCCGCGTCGCACTTCCCATTATGCTACCCGCCCTAAAAATCTCTTGCATCTTCGAGAGCATCTACCTCGCTAGGAAAAGGTCCTATAGGATCCCCATCGGGCAAACACCCAGGAAAACAAGATTGCCAATACCATCCGCAAGGATTCTCTTCCTCAAAACAACAAAAGCAAAGGGTCCTGTTTGAAACACTTGAAAACTTCAATTGTTCAGGTTCTTCCGCGCACTCTGAACAACTTTCTGTCTTTTCTCTTGTAAATCCCTCTTCAGCATCAGGATCAAAGTAAAAAACCTCAATATCAGGAAGAGACAAAGGATTATCTTCTCTTTCTTGAGAGCTAAAGTAAGCACTCATTTCATATCCTTTTTGTTAATTCTTTGAATCTCTTGTGCTAGCTCGCCCCTCCCTGCACTCTCGCTGCTAGCGGACTAAGCGCATAAATTCCTTAGCCTTACCTTACATGGTCCAGGAATTTTACAGTATAACCTCAAACGCTCTCAACATCGTACAACTTCAAAAGCTTGATACATTCCGCCTCAAGCTGTTCCCGATCAAGGCGAGTAGCCTTGATATCCTTATTCTCCAGAATCTCTCTGAGAGCCTTCCTGACATTTTCAGGATTGAAAATAGTCAATGCCTCTTCTGGATAAAAATACCTTCCACGCCAGAAGACATTCTCTCCCGTTATCTGGAGAAGTCCCTTGGTACTTGCAGTAACCTTGAAACCCTTGCGCTTAGGACCATGATTCTTTGACTCAAGAGTCTTGAGAAACTCCTGAGCTTCAACCATAGTGATCTTTTGCGCATTGAAATCAGACAAAATCTGACTTGCATTCGTATATTCCATCATTTGTTTTTCTCCTAGTTATTGCCTACGCTTACAAGAATCTCATCAGATTCTTTGGAACTGTCAAGTAAGAATCTCGTCAGCTTCATCGAAAAGAATCAAGTTACCGTCGCGCGTTTCACGCAAAGCGGTATTTATTATAATCTGCCCTTCTATATCCTCACTGAATTCAGCGAAAGGCAAAATCTCTAAAACCCGTTCGTAAAGTTCCGTAAACGTCACTTTTTCCCTTTCCTTCTACAAAACATAACAAGAAATTTACCAATACCAAAGAAATGAATTCCACCGATCTTTTTGTAACTCATCTTGTTACCTTTCACTCAAAAGTAATAGAATCACTCCTAGGAGTCAAAATACACTTACCCTCTTCCCACTCAATCTTGCAATCCCTGCCGTAAACGGCAGTTACTGCGTCATCCCAAAGCTTATCACCTTCGGCACAAAGCTTATCATCTTCATCAACAAACTTATTACCTCTGGTAACAAGATCATCGCCTTCGGCGCATAGCTTATCACCTTCGGCAATAAGCTTATAACCTAGCTTACAACCTTCGTCATAAAGCTCATGACCTTCGACATAAAGCTTATAGCCTTTGGCACGAAGTCTCTTGCCTTCGGCAATAAGTTTCTTCCTTTTATTCCAAGCATTAGTGAGTAATTTGTTCACTACTGTTCCTCATTAGTTACATTCAAAGCTAAAACCCTGAACGGCTCTCCGGATGGAATATCCTCGGGAAGCCGACAAATAAGTATTTCTCCAGTATTACACAAGAGAATCTTGATCGGAAAATAATCATTTTGCTGCATATTGTCCTTCAGTAAAACCAAATGAGCCTAAGGAACTGTTGCAACAGATTGCCCTTCCTTAGGCCCTTATAAATCCATAAACCGGATTAGATCCTGGGCAATTCGCTGGTCTATGAATATAGCCTTATACTCTTTTTCAAAAACTCAGGGAAACAAACCTTACAATCTAAAGCTTATAACCTTCAGCAAGAAGCTCTTCACTTTTGGTCATTTCATGATTCTTTCTAGATGCTCCAGGCACGTTTTTGAACAAATCTTCACGTTTCTAACGCGAGAATTTGCACTGATGGGACTATAATAGTGGTCCCCTATCAGAATGTCAAATCCGCAATCAGGATTTGAACATTTCCCTTGATCGGAAGGTTTCAATACGTCTTGCACCTTCCAGTTTATCTCAAGTTTCCTAATTGTCAATCTCCGTTATCCAAACCTGCAAGTATTGACTTTTCATTATTTGAAAAAACAAAGCCGTTGCAAGTTTGCTGGAAAACTCTCTATACCTCAGCCCACAGAAATCTTTCCAGTAAACTCTATACAATTCTTTTCCTTTGAAACAGGAGAGTTCAGTGAAATAAATTGAGCCCAAGGAACCGTTGCAACGGATTGCCCTTCCTTGGGCCCTTATATCCCATAAACTGGATTAGATGCTAGCCTCTTGGGCAATTCTCCAGTTTATGAGCAACTATTGAAATAAATTCTCCTCACCTTATCATGACTTTTTCATAATGAGGTAAAAACGCTACTTGTTTTCCACTTTTAGAAACTCTAATCTTTTGTTCAGGTACATCATATCGTACCAAACGAAAGCCGTCAAGTATCAGTTCCCCGATAAAGGGCCCGAACCATCGCCTCAGTTTAGATAAACTAGGGCAACCATAAATATGTCGAAGCCCAACTATCGGATAGAAATCGTCTAGTGCGCCTGGCCGGGAATTATTCCTACTTTCATCGGAATTATGCTTCAGTCTCAGCTTTTCAACTGAAGGACAAAGCATATCCGAAGTATACGGTCCACGCCCTAGAGGATCCTCTATTCGATAAACCCACAAGGTAAATGTCCTCTAGATGGGATTGGCGATGGTATCCTCTCTCCCAATGATTGGCTGCCATTGCCTCACAGGATGGCGACAATCAATGCCAGTAGTTTCGAGAACTCGTGCAGGATCCAGGCGGCAACGGATGCCATGCTGGCGCAGGCTAGCAAAAGCTGAAGTCTGCGCAACTCCCCGGCCTAGATCATACGGCCACTGTTTCTTTGACTTCACCTTGGAATAAGGGCTGAAAGTATGGAAAATTCGGGTAGAGCGCTTGCGAGTTTTCGCCTTCAGCGAATAGATTCGGGGAGCCTTACCCTTACTCTCCTTACAGACAGCACAGAATTCCAGGCGAATTCCATGCAAACATTTCAAGCTGAACACCTTTCACGTTGAATACTAGAGCACCCTCCCGCTCACTCTAGCTTTGGATCCTGGCAGACTAGCCTATGTAGTAGGGCGCGTCAAGGTCTCGACTGAAAGTCGACGTTACCGGCTTGCCACCCTTGGCACTCTAGTCTGGTGCTCCCGATCCTCCCACGACTGTTCCGGCGGCGCCGCTTCCCGCATCCAATTCGAAGTCTAGCATCTTCTCCCGGCGCGTCAAGTGCCTGCGCTCGGGACGTTGGGCAGTGTAGCACGCCGCCAGGCAAGCGCAAGGGAAGCAAGAATCGTGCCAGAGCGTTTCGCTTTTCTTTCGCTGGCATGCTTCTTGCATGGAAGCAAGAATCGTGCCAGAGCGTTTCGCTTTTCTTTCGCTGGCATGCTTCTTGCATGGAAGCAAGAATCGTGCCAGAGCAGGTAGGTGTGACGTTTACGTCACGGTACCGTGATAAAAATGTCACGCTATTGCGACAAAAGTGACAAAATGTCTCAAATAGTGCATTTTTTTCCAAAATACTCAATGAAATCAGGTACTTAGCTCATTTTTGGGGTCATTTTTTGAGTCTTTCTCCCATAAAAGACTGGCGGAATTCCAGCCTTGTGCCTCCCCAAATCCTGAACAGAATCAATGAGTTACAACTCGGCATGCCTTTTGCATGCAATCGCAGGGACTGGAAGACGGGGCATGGGTTCTTCACCTCATTTTCTGTATATATAACCCTATGTCTCTCAGAAAAAGTAAATTCTGTATGTTTATACTTATTATAGATTACAATTTTTAACTAAACTGATAACAGATAGTTTAACTAAACTGATAACAGATAGTTTAACTAAACTGATAACAGATAGTTTAACTAAACGTTACACATCAGACGCTTTGATAGTTTAACTAAGTATATGGGTTCTTCTCCTCATATGATTACAATTTTTAACTAAACATATGCTCTGAACATGTTCTGCTATGATAATTTAACTAAACAGATAGTTTTAAAGTATTGATTTTACTAAGCTTGTAAGAAGTCAACTCTCCTGAGGGTTATTTTAGGTTTAATGCTCTAACTCGTTTTAAACGACTTAGAAGGCATTTTCAGTAATACCCTAGCTGAAAGTACGTTTTTCTTGAGTCTTACAGGTAAATACTTTATATAACTCGTTTTAAACGACTTAGAAGGCATTTTCAGTAATACTCTAGCTGTAAGAGTCTTACTGCAAATAAGGTAAATTTTCCTAAGGGTTATTTTAGGTTTAATGCTCTAACTCGTTTTAAACGACTTAAAATCTCTTTTATAGTACAATGCTTAAATGACTAGTATAGGGAGTAAGGTGTGCAGAAGAAATCGCATTATAGCGTATCCTGGGAGCTTATAGAGGTATTCCTGGAACTGATACCAGGAGCTTTATTCCTGGAACTGATAGAGGTTTTCCTAGAACCAGGAGTTTTACTGCAAATTCTCCCAAGAGTCTTAAGACTATATACTCTTATATATAAATATTTCTCTTAAGAACAAGAATAAGAAGAAGAATAAGAAATAAGAGTAAAAGTAAAACTAAAGCTAATACTTTTTGTTTAACGAACTTCTGGTTCGTTATTCTTAGCAGATAATGCTTTCTTTAATTTAAAGTTTTCAGATTCTAACTGGTCTATGTACTTGTTTTGATCTTTATACACAGTTAAAATCATCTTTAGTTCATTTTGCAGTGTGGTCCAATCTCTTTCATCATCATTTTCATCAATCTTGGATCTATTGATAAAGTTTTCCAGTTGAGTAAAAAGCTTTCCACTTCCTGGAAGGTAAACTTTTAACAGTGATTTTATTACTTTTAAATTGTGTTCTGCTTCTTTTCTGTATTTCATATATTAATTTTATCGTAATAAATTTAAAAAATACGATAATATTAGAACGAGCATAAGCTCCCTGGAAACCGGGCACAGGCTGAAGACCGGGAAGAAGTCGGAACTAGGAGTCCCTTTCGGGGGATAGCGTGAAAATAAAGATTGACCTTCAGGTAGATCTCTCCTAGGATATGGTGGGCTGGGGTTGGCTAATAACCATAAATAGAAACCATCTTTTATGTTGGTAGAACCAGTTTGCTGTCTGATGTGGTTGATAAATATAATAAATGTAAAAAGGGATTGACATAGACTCAGAATTCAGGAAAAGTGAGAAACCAGTACTGGCTGAAGAAATTGTCTCTTTGAGTGTTTATTGATATAAGTATTTATTGAAGATAATATAATAAAAGAACAAGAATAAGAAGAAGAATAAGAAATAAGAGTAAAAGTAAAACTAAAAATCTTTTAGAGGAACTAGGGTTGTTCTTCGGTATTTAGAGGTCATAGTGCTTCTAATACAGGTATCCTCTTTCAGGGGCAATGCTTATACCCAGCAAAATAGCACTAATGCACTACTCGCAAAATGCAAAAATTGCACAAACTGCAAAAAGCCAGATTACGGCACTAATGCACTTAAAAAACACAAAAACTTAAAAAACACAAAAACTTAAAAAACACAAAAACTTAAAAACACATAGTATTACAGAAAGACGCAATATAGGGAAAGTTCTTCCCGAATTAACGCCTTGGGAGATGGGAGTTCAAATTGTTTGGTAACAAATGATTTTAGCCTGTCGTTGAAAAAGGAATCTAACGGAAAATTTACAATGTAAATTTTTGTAAGTTTAGAAGAACGGTTCTATCCAATTAATCTCTCTATTGGAGAAATTTAATGAGATTTATCATTTATCATTCTTTACGTGGTGAACAATTGTATATAATAGATCCTGATGAGGAGGATCAGATCATCCAGGAAATGGATGAAATGAATATTTCTCTTGAGAATTATAGTAGAGAGGTGTATGAAGGAGAACATCTTTGTATTTCGATGGATAATTGCTTGATAGTTGATTAAATGATTGAAGAAGTAACCAGTCCTGAAGATATAACGCTATTTTCAACTCCATGGGTTAGTGGTACTAGAGTTATACATTATTTTGGAACCGTAACTGTTTCTTTATCAGGACATTTCGAAGGCGGATATGAAGAGGTAATAGAAAAACTAGATTCTTTAATGAAAATAAAAGCTTTTGATTTAACAGCTAATGCTATTGTCGGTTATGAATATATCTTTGATTTGTTTTCTGATCCCCCTACGTTTCAGGCAATGGGTACGGCAGGAAAACTAGAAGAATTTTAAGGTCTGAGAATTTTCTCAGGTGGGATGGGGGTGGGCATTCCTATTTTTATAAGAGATGATGATGTTTTAGTTAAAAGCTCTTCAGGGAATGAAATAAAAAGATTTATTTCAATTCATGAAACGATAAAATCTTGTGGATTTATTCATAGACCAGGAATTCTTGTATTAGAACTTTTTTCTTTTCCAGAAATTATAGACTATATTAAAAATGAAACATTAGCAGATAAAATGGATCCACAATTTCATGGATTATTTCATTTAGAATATCATAAGTTTAATACTGATAAGATTATTGATCATATTAATTTAGCTCAAAAGACTTTTGAAAACTGGTTTGGAAAACGGTTTACTAGGCTATATGCACCTTGGGGGGGGAACTCTTTGAACTTACAAGAAGCTTGTAGCTTTTGTAATGTTCAACTTGTAGACTGTAATAAAGATTATTATCCTATAGAACAGGCAGTTCATTTTTCTGATCTTTCTGTTTTAAAAGAAAAAGAAATAGCAATTCATTGGTGGAAACAAGGGACAATTAATAGGTTGAAAAGACTTAAATGAATTTAAAAGCAAAAATGCATGAAAGGTTAACTAAAAGAGAAGAACAAATAGCAAAGTGGTTCAGACAAACTAGACAGAATATAGATAAAGATAAAATAGGAGGAGAACCAGGAAGATTATGGCTTGAGAAGTTTTCCGTGGGTAAAGGATTAAACATATGCTGTGGGGATTTCTCTATAGGAGATTCTATTGGTGTTGATACAAATTCTACTGAATTAGCCATGGATCTTTGGACTCAAGGAGATCAATTAGTTTTTGAACCAGAAACATTTGATTTTATTGTAACTAATTATTTTGAAGCATTTAATTTTCCTTTAAAAACTTTATTAGATTGGAATATCCTATTAAGAGTAAATGGTATTTTAGCTTTGGTATGTATGAATTCTGATAAATACGAAGGAGCCTTAGGTCCTTTAATTAATAAAAAAAGGGTTAATTGTTTTACTCAGAAAACTATATCTTGTTATCTTAATAAAGCTGGATTTGTTATTTTTGAAACTGAACTTCAAAATAAAGAGATATGGATAGCTTCAAGAAAGAAAGAATAAATGTTTGGTGGTTGGAGTATTAATAGGAATTGTTATGATGCAATCAGATGCATTCTCCCAGAAGGATCCACCATTTTGGAATTTGGTTCTGGTGCTGTTAGTTTTGAATTGGCTAAAAATTATAAAGTTTTCAGTATTGAAAACGATAAAGAATACTTAAATAAATATCTTAATGTTAATTATATTCATGCGCCTATAAAAGACATTAACCCAGTGAGTTTTTGTTTACAGCATACAAGATGGTATGACAAATCGGTTATAAAGAAAAAATTAGTTGAAATAAAATACGATTTGTTATTGATTGATGGTCCTGGTCCTAGTAAAAAAGGTGACTTATCTCAAGGAAGAACGCCGATTTACAAATATCGCGACTTGATTAATTGGGAAAAACCTGTAATTCTAGATGACACTCATCGGGCTTTAGAATGGTTACTTACTAATCGACTTTCTTCTTTTGCTGTTAAAAAAGTTTTAACTTTTCCAAATGAAGGCGGAAAGACTTTTTCGGTGATAGCTGATGATGCGATATTATTATCTTTGATGGAGAAATAATAATGAAAAAATTCGCCTGGTATTTAGACCTTCCTGAAGGTATTCTTTCTACAGAAATAACCGACAGCGAGTACATATTACGTAATTATTCCTTAAAAACTGGACGGGCCTGTTATAGGTATAGTTTTAGCGGTAGTATTTTGTACGAAGATTATAAAAAAATTATTGATGCGTTTAAAGATTTAGGATTTAGGTTTTTTCAGCAAGATTATGAGGTTGATACTAATGGTACATGTCAAGGAGAAATGAATAATATTGTTTGTCAAAGAAGTTTAAGTGATAGAGGATGTTTAAGTTATTCATTTAGTAATTATAACGATACATTTTCTATAGCTGTACATTTATTAGATTCTCCTTTACCTGCACCATTTATAAAATTTATAGAATCTCATATAATTAAAAAACAAACAAATAATGTTTATATTTTTGTTGAATCCTCTAATGGTTTAAGATTAAATAAAGTTAAAAATATTGGCTCTCCTATTATTAAAGAAAATTATTCTATTAACGTGTTAGAAAAATTTGATTATACTTCTAAAACATTATTAGACTCTGAAAATCGTTTTGGAGGTCTTGTTTTATTAACTGGAAAACCAGGAACTGGAAAATCTTATATGATCAGGGGGTTTGTTCATGATCTTGTTGCTGATTTTATTTTTGTGCCTTCTAGTATGATAGCGTCTTTGTCTGGTCCTGAAATTGCTAATTGTCTTATTCAAGGTCGAAAAAATAGTAATTTTGATGATTTTGTTGAAAAAGGAGAAGATAAAAGTTATGTTCTGATAATGGAGGACGGTGACGCTAGTATTCTAAAGCGTCGTGGGACTTCTGACAGTTCTATTAGCACTGTTCTTAATATGAGCGATGGTATTCTTGGTCAGATTTTAAAAACAAAATTTATTATTAGCACTAATCTTCCTAGAAATGAAATTGACTCGGCTATCCTTAGACCAGGACGGCTTAATTCTGTTATTTCTTTTGAATCTTTAACTAGAGATCAAGCTTCTTTAGTGTTAAAGAAACTTGATGATTCCAAAGAACTTCCTTCTGGAAAGGATTTTACTTTAGCGGATATCTATGGTATTGTAAATGATTTTTCCGGAAACTTACTTGATAAGGATGAATTTGGTGCTTATGGCTGAAAAAACATTTAATCAGAAGAATGCCGAGGCTCTTGCGCAGATTATTATAGATGGGAAGTCTACTCCGCAGATGTCAGTGAAAATCTTAACTAAACTATTAGAGTCGGAAACCAGTGAAGACTTTTTTCGAACTATGTTTGAAGAAGATTTGAGTTTTGGTTCTTGTCCAAAATGTGGTCACGAAAATCACTGGTTTGTTCCAGAACAAGAACTTAATAAAATGGGCCATGTCAGTTTTCAACATGATGAGCGGGTAAAGCAATTCACATCAGAGAAAGACTGTCCTGAATTTGCTGAGGCTTGTGCTAAAAAGAAAATATTTCCTTAACTATTATGTTCAATATTGATTTCGAAAAAATCGATTTAAAAAGTCTTGGGAACCGTAGCGGTAAAGATCCTTTGGGCTTACTTGATTCTATGAAAAGAATTCAGAGTCTCGAAAATTCTATGTTGAATTTTATACAAAAGCAAGAAACTTATAAAAGTTTACCTTATAAAAATAGTTCTGGTGATTGGATTGTTGGTTTTGATCATAAATTGAAGAATAATGAATTATCAAAATTTAAAAATGGAATTACTAAAGAACAAGCTGAAGAACTATTTAAGAATGATATTGAAAGATCTAAAAATAATATTGATGAGCTTTTAAAGGAAAATAATTTCGACCCTGATGAGGTTCCATATGAAAAGAAATTATTGTTTTTGGATCATCTATTTGACTTAGGAAAACAGGGAGCTTCTAAGTATAAAAATTATATGAAAGCTCTAGTTGGCAATGATTATGTTTTTATGTCTAAAAATTTTAGAAGGTTTTCTAAAGAAGGAAAAGTTACAGTCAACTCTTCTAGGAACAAAGAATTTTTTGAAACTTTTTTATCCCCTTTTATTAAAGAGGAAAATGTATTAGATATTCGAAATCATTGGATTAAAGAAGATAAGAAAAGAAATGTTATTCAAATTCTAAAAGAAAAACCTTCTTATTTAATTCATAGAATTCGACCAGGACAGTCACTAGCACAGATTGCAAAAAAATATAAAATTACGGTTAAGAGTATATTAATAGAAAATCCCGACGTTAAATCTAGAAACAAATTAAGCGCCGGCGATAAATTAAGGATTTTGACATTATGATTCAAAAAGAAAAACAAAAAACTAAAGAAGAAATAAAACCGTCCGATCCTGAAGCTAAAGATTTAACTTTGAAAAAAGAAGATTTAAATACCAAGGCTGATGAGATTATAGATCAGATTGATAATATTCTTGAGAAGAATGCTGAAGAATTTGTAAAAGCGTATATTCAAAAAGGGGCCAATAATCTTATGTTCAATCTAAGGAACTACTAAGAATGCTTCCATCTTCTTGTTTGTGGTTCCCAATAAAAAATTGTAATGGATATTGGATTTCTGATACGGGAGTTGTTTGGACCGAAAAAAGAGAATGGTTTTGTGGTAATTATGGAACAACTAAAAGAATGTTACCAGAAGGACCATTACCTTATTTTTGTAAACAAAACACAAATATTAAACGTGTTAAATTGTGTTTAAATAACGGCAACTATAAACATTTTTCTATTCACAGATTAGTTATGGAGCATTTTAATCCAATAGATAGTCCTGAAAAATATCATATACATCATAAAGATGGGGATCAAGGAAATAATTGTATTGAAAATTTAGAGTGGATTAGTGCATTAGAACATTTTAAAGTTCATAGCGTAAAATTTATAGAAGATATTAAGAGAAGGCAATTGGGATCTGGAAATACAATGGCGAAACTAACAGAAGATCAAGTTTTAAAAATAAAAGATTTTTTCCTAAAAGGAATGAGGGGTAGAGAAATTGCAGGAAAATTTAATATAGCTGAATCAACTGTTAGTAATATTAAACATGGGATTATTTGGTCTCATTTAACAGGGATTAAAAAGTAGTATATGGATGAACCAAGAACTATAAATGGTATTGTTTTCAGTATATTGAATGATATTAGTGAGTTAAAATCATCTGTCGGTGTTCTAGAAGAAAGATTAAGGATGCACGCTGAGGTTGATTCTAATGTTGTCAGGAGATTAGAAGAAAGTATTAAATCTGTTGAAAACCATATTAAAGAGCTTAATGAATTAATTAGTGACTCGGAAAAAATGCTAGAAAGCTTTTTACTAGAGAATAAAGTAGTTAAGAGGGAGCAAAAGAAATTTATTACTCTTATTGCAACTATAGTCAGTCTAATAACAGGATTTATTATTAATATATTAAGTTGGGTATTTAATGGAAAATAAAAATTACGATGCTGATTTTCTTTATGAGTTGATATTAAAAGAATTAAAAGATAATAATGATCAGCCTAAAGAAGATTTTGAAACTATGTTCAAAAAATATTTTCCAAATAATACGGATTTAAAAGAAGATGAGTGGCTGTAATGCCTAAGAAGAAAAGTAATTTTATAAGTGTTAAGGAATTGGAATTCTGTAGATTGATGGCGATTGAAGGTCTTGGAGCGATTAAAGCGGCGAGATTAGCTTTTGGATGGGACTGTGATGAACATAGTCAAGAGTATCGTAGAGCCCGTTATTTAGCTACTACTCCTAGAATTTGTGACAAAATAGAGGAACTTAAAAAGGCCGCTATACAGCAAGTTGAAGCCTCTAGAGTTTTAACTACTACAAGTGATATTGATGTTGAAAACTTAAGAGAATTCGTATATAAGAAGTTGGAAGCATACAGAGATGATCCTGAATTATCCTCTACAGCTAAGTTTAAGGCAATTGAAGCTCTTGAGCAGCTTTCTGACCCTAGTCGAGATACTAATTTAATATTCAAATGGATGGATATAATCATAAGAGGGCTAATGGCGCATTGTCCCTCTTGTCATAATTCATTTCCTGCTGAAGAGATTAATATTCCAAAATTAAAACAATATCGCTATGATTCTAATTCTAAGTTTAATTTTCCACAAGAAGATTTATATAGTAGACGAAAAGAAATTTTTAAATTAGCCGATAAGAGGATAGAACCTGGTGCGGATCAAATAATAGCTCTTAGTGCTAAAGAAAGACATTTAATCTTCGCAGGTCCGGCGAGGTCGGGCAAAGTGATCAAGCCAGAAACTCCTATAATAACAACTAAAGGTTGGAAATTATATAAAGATTTACAATTTGGGGATATTCTTTTTAACGAAGAAGGTAAAGAGACTACTGTTATAGGGTTTAGTCCTATATGTTTTGATGGTCAATGGTATGAAGTTGAATTTGATAATGGGGAGAAAATTGTTTGCCATGAGAATCATTCGTGGTTAACTCATACATATAAATACAGAGCAACTATTCACCGTAGAAAAGGCACAGATTTTTATGCACGTAGGCATAGAAAAGTTAAAAATAGATCTCCTAATCAAGGTTTAGAAAATTATAAAAGAATTAAATTATTCCCTACTGTAGCTTCTACCAAAGAAATAAAAGATACTTTATATGCTAGAATTAAACATTCCAATCATGCGATACCTGTTACAGGTCCTATTCAACTTTGTACTCAAGAATTGCCAATTGATCCTTATACGTTGGGAGTTTGGTTGGGAGATGGATGCAGATTAACCGGAACTATTGGCATAGATAATAGAGATAGAGAAATCATGGATTATATTACTTACGATCTTTTATCTCAAAGAATAGAAACTAAAAATAGAATGAATCCTCTTTTAATCTTTAGAATTAAAAATTTTTATAGATTATTACGTCAGAATAATTTACTTAAAAATAAGCATATTCCAAGTTTATATCTTATAGGAGATATTAATCAACGCCTTTCTTTAGTTCGAGGATTGATGGATACGGATGGAACAATAGATAAAAAAGGTAGATGTTCTTTTAACAATAATAATAAAGATTTGGTTGATAGTTTAGAAGAATTATTAGCTAGTTTAGGAATAAAAAGCGGTAGATCAGAAAGCACAGGAAAATGTAATGGAAAAGAATATGGTCTTTCTTATAGATTACATTTTACAACTACTCTTCCTGTATTTAAATTAAAAAGAAAACTACAAAGAATTCCTAAAAAAGTTAAAAATACTACAAAATATCATTATATTATTAATGTTAAAGCTGTAACTCCGTCTTATGGGCGGTGTGTTATGGTTTCAGGACGGAGCGGGCTATATCTTGCCAGCAGGTCAATGATTCCTACGCATAATAGTTTGTGCATGTCTTATTTAGCTTTATTGTATTTTCTAACACCGGGAACCGAATCATGGATTCTTGCCAGGATCTATTCAGATGCTAGATCTGAAGTAGAGTACCTTCTTAATTTCTTAGAAACTCTATTTTATCCCTATAGTAAATTTTTGTTTACTAAATATTATGATTCAAAAACGGAAGAAACTGTTTTAACAAGCAGATGGAAATCTGAGCTAAGAATTAAATCTGCTAAAGCTGTTGGATCTTTAACTGCAAGAGAAGTTGATGCTGTTTTTGCTGCTGAGCCTGGCTGGTTGCCTGATAATATTTTCAATCATGTTCGAGCGAGACTCTCATCCAGATTAGGCAGAATTTTTGCATTTGGAACTCCTCAGTCTTTAGGAGGGTTCTTATCTCGTCTTATATTCGCAACAGGAAGAGATCCCACAACGGGACAAGTCAGGAGATTAAAACCAGAAGAAAGATTATTAAAAAATGGATGCAAGTGGGGTCTATCCGCTCTGGTTGGAGATTTAAGAGCAGAAAATAATCCAGCTTATGTTAAATCGGAACTTGAGACTGCTAGACAGGAGCTTTCGGATGAGGAGTATGAGTCTGAGTTCGAAGGTAAAATGGTTTCACAGGGTGGTATGACATTTGGTCTAGTAAAACAACATCATCTTGTAGAAGTTGATAGACATAACTTATTAGAGGCTAGTTGGGTTTTTGGAATTGATCAGGGAGAGAAAAATTTTGCTGGTTGTTTAGTTGCTTATGATGGAGATAAATGCTATGTTATGAGAGATTTTTTTGAAGGTGAAATTAGAACTATTAGAACTAATTTATTAAATCTCAGACATGATATCCCTATATGGATAAAATCTCTTGATTCAGAATCTAATAACTGGAAATTAACTATCTTTGATCAAGATCCTCCAATAAACAATACATTATCTGAGATGGAACAAGAAGGATTTGCTTGGCCTACCCCTTATGTTTTCAGGCATGATAATAAAAAGATATCTGGTTTAACTGAAAATTGGAGAAAAGACACAATTATATTCATGAATGAATTAGCAAAACAAGGGCGTCTATGTTTTGACATGATGTGTTCACAGCTTCATGATGAAATTTTACGAACAGAAAATACTAACTACAGAAGAAATGATCTTGAAAGATATCCTGCTGGAAAAGGCTGGAAAATTCCTGGCTCTTTTAGAGGTGATCATCCATTAGACGCTCTTTTATTGGCTATGTGGACTATTTTATCTAAACAAATTGATAAAGAAGCTAAAAAGTCAGAAGTATTGTCCCCTATGGAGGAAGCAAAACGAGTAATGGAATATAAACTAAGGGTTGAAGAGGATAGAGACTTAGGTCGAGATAGAAATCCTAATGAAGTATTTCATGAGGTCTTTGGTTATTCTCGAAATCTTGAAGATGAAATTTATACTGAGAAGTATTGGCATTATCCCGATGCTTAAATAAAAAGGCCAGATACTTAAAGCATCTGGCCTTAATTATTCAATTATAGATTATTTTTTCTTTTTTTCTAATGTATGTTTATCTCTGAAAGAATCTAAAGTTCCTCTTATAATTTTTATTAAACTATCAATTTCTTTGAAAGAAAATTTAAATCCTTCATCATTTTTTTGTCCTTTTTTAAAAAGTGTAAGATTTTCTTTTTCAAAGTATATTCTAAATGGAGTATTTTGAATATGGGGTATTGACAGATTATGTCCTTGTGTAGAACCGGCAAAACTTAAAAGAGTTACTATTTTTTCAGCTTCACTAGGAGAGTACGATATATTATTTTTATCCTCTCCTAAAGTAATTATATCTTGTCCTATGTATATTTTTAAATTTTGCATTATAAATTATTCCGTTTTTTGTTGTTTCATAAATTCTATATGTTTCTTTTTAACATCAGGATGTTCTTCTAAGAATATTTTTAGAGCTGTTTTACTTGGGAATTCTCTTGGAGGATCAAGAACAAAGCAAGTTAATTCTGGATTAAGTTTTCTAACTATAACCATATCATCTGTTTTTGTTTCAGCTTTTAGGATTTGAATCCTTTTTTCTAATGTTTTTATTCTTTTATTTAAATCTTCTAAACCTAATGTTTTTAATCTATTTTGAAATTGTGGATTATCTGCATCGGCAGAAATATTACCTAAAACACAAAGATCTTGTAGTCTAGACACTGCGGCATTGTAGCGTTCTTTTAATAGCGCTACACAGCGTTCTAGAGCTTCTAAAGCTTGAATATCATATTCTCTCGTATTATCGTCTAAAAATAATCCTCTAATTAATAATTGTTCTTTAGCTTCTTCCGATCCTGGTTTTTCTTTGGCAAAATCCTCCATTTGATTAACTGATAGTAGAATAAAACCGTCAGGAGGTACTTTTATAGAAACACCAGACGAATATTCTAATTCTTGCCAAAAACCGGTAGCGTTACATAACTTGTTGCTGGTGCTATACTCCATTTTTTACTTCTCCTTTTTTAATTCGTCCTTTTCCTCTCATGGTACATTTTTCTTTAAGTAAAACATTTCTTATTGTGCCTGTTGAGCATTCATAGACTTTAGCTATATCTCTCAAAGTGGCGCCTGACTGATAGCTACCTACTATTAACGATTTAAATTCTAAAAGTTTATTTTTTTTAATTCGCATGTTATTCCCTTTCTTGTGTAAATTATATCGTATTTTGTTTAAATTTTAAGAAATATTTAAAACATTAAACAAATTATTATTCCAGTCTAACGTTAAAGATTGATATTTTTTTAATGAAAAACATTTTGTGTCTAAAAATAAATACTCTTTAAAACAATTAAAACCACTATGAACAAATAGTGTTGGTCTTGTTGCGTATATTATTTGTTTAAGTCCTTTAGCTGCACATTTATAATTTCCATATTGTTCATTAAATAATCCAGTATGAGAGATTAAAATATCTGTTGGACCATTAGCACATGCAGTTTGTACATCTTTTTCCGTATAGTATCTTGTATTTGGTTTATTGTTTTTATTATGTTTTTTACTGTATGTTTTTCCTACTCCTATAATAGAAACAGTGTTTAGAGTATTACCGATTGTGGTTTTATATCCATTTTTTAGATAAGTTAGATTAGGTAAAATGTCCAAATTTCCATTTAATGTTCTTCTGTGTAACCAGTTATGATCTTCGTGCGGTCCTGATATAAATAAAGTTTGGATTGGAAATTGTGTATGTTCATAATAAAGTTTAGAAAATTCACCAGCGCCGTATTTTCTAGTTGCATTGTCCACTATATTTGGATCTGGCCAGGCTCCAATTGATCCTATCAATATAAGCCAATCTGGTGTTGGACTATAATTTTTTCTGATAAAACTAAAGTCTCCATGTATAGGACCCATAAATTGAAGTATCATTTATAATTTCCTTTATTGTCGGAAATATTCTTAGAAAGTTTTTCTATTTCGTCTTCATATTTTTCAAATGCTGTATTGATTGCTTTTTGTAGAACATTAATATTATCAATAGATATATTTTTTATCATTTTTTCTAAAGTATTTGCTAGTTTAATACAAGCTTCTCTTAAATTTTCCATTTGTTTTGGAGTTTGACCTACTCCACCGGATTTAAAAATACTAGTTAAACAATTATATAGTAATTCATCATAGTTCATTTAAATTAATTCCTTTGCTTTTGGATAGTTGATTGAAAACCACTCAGAGACAGCTTGTGCAAATCTGATATTTATTTCTTCTGAACAACACAATAAAAATGATTTTAATGCTTTTTCAGATGGAAATTTGTAAAATCTATTTAGTTCAATAGAAGATAAACAAATTCCTTTCGAAAATTCTATAGCATGCTTAGAGAACTCCGATGTTCCATTATGTAGTTTTTCCAATTCTATTCTAAATTTTTGTACTGCACCATCAAATTCTTGCGCTTTAGGAAACAAAAGTTCTTTTTTTGGTTTGTTTAATACAACTTCTTTTTCTAATTCTATTGGTTTAAAGTGTTTAGACATGCGTTAGGTTCCTCCTATTTTAGGAAATTTAAATCTAATTTTGTTTCTACTGTATTCCAGTAGATGTTCAATGTGGTTGAAATGTCTTTATGCCCGAGAGCGTTTGCTACAGTTCTAATGCTTTGTTTAGATTCAAGAGCTAGGGTAGCAAATGAGTGGCGCAGAAGATGGTAATGTAAGTGCGGAATACCAATCATTAAGCCTATTCTTTTTATTCTATGTTTTACATCTGCAAAAGTAAATAATCTTTCTTCGGGATTTTTGTTCAAATTATATCTAATTAAAAGAGATCGCTCTATCATCTCAGATAATCCTACAGTCCGATCTAAGCCATTTTTTGTAGATCCTATACTCTTATAGCGCAAGTGATAAGTCTTATTAACAGAAATAGTTTTTTTAATAAAATCAATATCTTTCCACTGAAGCGCTAAGGTTTCCCCTAGACGTAGGCCCGCGTGTCCACCAAAGAAAATGAAACCTGCTTGGTTGGGGTAGATTTGATCCCACTTTTTTCCGGCCACTAAAATTTCTTCTTTTGAAAGAATTTTTCTTTCTTTTCTAATGCAAAGAGATGAATTGTACTTTATATATTTTTTATACTCAATTTCTTCTTTTTTAGTTAAATTATCGTTCCATATTTTATATCTTTTAAAAATAGATAGGTTCATCTTAATTGTTGAAGGAGCCAGACCGGCATTTCTCCAAATTTTGTAAAGTTCAGGAAGTTTTATTTCTTTTACGTAAGGTTCGATCCACCGCTTCCAAGTATGTGTCTGAAGCCGAATTGTATTGGGTTTTCCCAAAAAAGTATTTTCGAAATTTTCTTTTTCTGAATCCATTCTTGACCTCCGAGACAAATTTTATCGTATTTGTTCAAAAGTTTCAAAATTTTTTAAACAATCTTAAATCTTTAATTAAATCCGATATAATTAAAGTGGAATTATATTTAATGTTCTAGTTTTAAGTATTATTTTAATTGTAAAGAATAAAAAAAGGAGATTTAATTGGGGAATAATTTTGCATCAAAAAGTACACATGTGGCGGAGAGTCAGACTGATTCTGCGATAGAATCGGGAGAATCGATAAAAGTCTTTGGAATTACTATTGAGGCTCAGAATGGCGGTACGGTTCTCTTTGAAAAGTACGGAACCGCAGATCTTTATGAAAAAGCTACAATGCTAGGCATGGGTGTGATGGAATTGACTGTTCCGTGGCTTGCGGATGTAGGACTTCAAGTTACAACTCCCGCCGGTATTACTGTGACTGTGTTTCATAGTCACGGGGGTGCCTAGTGGCTACGAATTGGACTAATTTAGAGAACGATCCTTTAAATTCAGGAACCGGCAATGAGGCCACAGAAAGGGATAGATCTAATTGGAATTTGGTTAATTCCTCTAATAATGTTAATTATCGTAAACAGCATTTAAGTGCGACAGGAGATCCGTCTGAATTAGCCGTATTACCTGGTGATATTGACCTGTTACCTCAGGAAATTCAAAGTGATAGAGACGAATGGGAGCTTATTAATGTTCCAAGTTAAAACTTGTTTAAAATGCAAAGAAGATGAAAACTTTAAGGAGTTTTAAGTAGATCTCCGTGACTAGAATAATCAGAATTCCAGAATTTTACCCTGTTTGGCCCTCAATGGGTAAGCAGCTTCGCTGGCAGTGGGACGAAATTCGACGCGATACTTCTGCTTTAGCAGCTTTTATGAATAGCGTCCTTCTTGAAGAAGAAGATTCAGGATATTTACAAGATGCTAGGATGTCCGGTTTAGAAATTGGTGAATACGATCAGAAGAATAAATATAGAATTTTCTATGATAAAGTTTTAGCTAAATTTAAAATCCAGAGAAATGACGGAACGTTAAATGCCCCAATTTGGATTGACCTTTTAATTTTTGATTCTACTTCTGTTGGGTCTCTTAAAAAAATAGTCGAACACGGTGGAGCTGGCACCCCGGATGTATTTTATCCTACAGACTATTTTAAAGTTCAACGGCCGGATTTAACTTTAGAGAATGATGGTTCTGGTAGGGCTATTATTACTTATAATCCTCAATTAAGAGTTGATGAAGAAAATACACCAACCCCTGTTGATGTAACTAATGTTACGAGAATACGAGTAAATCGAGATCGTGGTTTAAGTATTGTACAAGAAGCTGCCGGGATCCCCAGAATAGAGTTTGATGCTGGTGAATATTTCTATTTTCAAAATGATAAATTAAGATTAGATGCTGATCAATTGTTCACTGATTTTGTAGCCAGGCCCGCATTCTTAGATGATACAGAAATTAATAATTTAATCAATACTTCTGCTTTATTAAAAAGAAATTATCTTATTAATGGAGATTTTCAGGTTTGGCAGCTTGGGACTACAATTAATGGAACTAATCTTGGTCAAGGAACTATTCCAGTTCAAAATAATGATGGAAATTATTTTTGTGATGGATGGGTTGTTGTTTCTGATGGAAACGATAGAGTTGATATTACAAAAGAGACTTCTGTTATTCCTACTGGAGGATATACTGCCGCTGCATTTAATTGTCAGTCTACAACTCAAAAGTGGGGGATTGTTCAATTATTAAAAAATGAAGATACAATAGCTTTGAGGGGACAATCTGTCTCTTTTCAGTTTAAAGCTAGAATTGGATCAGGAGATGTTTGTGATAGGATAAGATTTGCTCTTTTATCTTGGACAGGTTCTGCTAATGCAGAAACTAAAGATGTTGTAGGAGCTTCTTGGCAGAGTGAGGGAACAAATCCAGATATGGCTACAAACTGGGCTTATGTTAATGCTCCGACAATTCACACAACTTTAACAACGTCTTATCAGACGTTAAGTTTTGAAAATATTACTGTTCCTAGTAATGCTGTTCATTTAGCTATATTTATTTGGATGGATGATACGAGTTATGCTGCTGGTGATATTGTTTATATTTCTGATTGTAAGTTAGAGGTCGGTTCCGAGATTTCAAGTTATTTTCATAATTTGTTTATTGATGAAATTAAGAAATGTCATGAATTTTTTTGTAAAACATTTGATATTGAAAATGTTCCAAGAGATTATGCTGGTTCTGGTTCTGATAACTATATAGGATCTTTGAGAAGTGTAATTCCTAGTACCACAACGGCAGGATATGCTTCTGGGAGGTTTGCTTTTCCAGAAGCAATGAGAGTGATTCCTACTGTACTTACTTATTCTACTGATACTGATGGAACTGCTACATACTGGAGCAGGATAGACGCAGATGCAGAGATTGCAGCAGTCGTAGAAGAAACCTCAAGAAAATCTACAATGATTACTGGCACAGCCAGTATAAATATTGCTTATAGAATTCATGTGGTAGCGGATGCGAGATTGGGTGTGTAAATGGCTGATTATCAATTAAAAGAAGATGGTGGAGTTATCTATTTAGGTGTCGCTTCAATTCCTCCTGATCCGGGAAACAGTGAGTGGGTTAAATATCAGAAATGGTTGACATTAGGGAACACACCTGATCCTATAATTCAAGGTGCTAAACCTGAAGATCCAATGATTGCTATTAAAAGCGCTATAAATTCAGCATTAACAATTGATCAATTAAAAACGGCAATTTTAAATTATGTTACTGTAAAAGGAGACTAACATGTCATCAGAATATAAGGACTATTCAGTTGAAAACTCTACTGTTATAAATAAATTTCAAAGGCGAAAAGATCGCATGGAAGCAGATCAAGAAGCATTATCAGAAAAATTTAAAGAGTTTATTTCTGAAGCTTTAAAAGATGAACAAACAAAACAAAATTTAGCGAAGGAAGCTTATACAGCTACACAAACAGCTCCAGGATCCCAAAAAGAATTTAAAACAGGATTCGGTGGTCCTGTTTTTATTAATGATCTTGATTCTTATAAAGATTAATAATGAGTTTTTTAAATAACAAAAATAATTTCTATCAAGAATTTGGAGAATTGAAAGCAAAGGTTAAGCTTCTTGAAGAAGCTAATAACGAACTTAAAGAGGAAAAGAAAAAACTTCAGAATCAAGTAATTTCTTTACAAGAGGCTATTATCGCTGTAAAAAATCCAGAATCTTATCAAATGTTAACAAATGACAGATTGGCTAAGAACTGGGAGAATAAAGCTTATACTGATATGTCCAAAAATCTTAATGATGAGCAATTAAAGTTTTTAAAAGAATATCAAGCAGCGTCAGAGTTGCCTTTTTTTTCAAAGCCTGAAGATATTGATTTTCTTCTTAAGAGTGAATCTATTGAAAGTAAGTTATTGGACGCACAAGGATCTATTGAATTTAAGGCCATAAATGACTCAAATGAATCTTAGGGTTTGGAACTGCTAAATAAAAGTTGATGAAAATTGAGAAAAGTTTGCATTTTTTAACAAGTAATGTGTTATAATAAGGTTAATCGGCAAGGAGAAACCAGTGAAGATTACGAAAGCCACCAAAACCCATTTTGAGACAGAAGATGGGCAAGTCTTTGAACGCCCCGTAGAGTTGGACGAGGTTCCAACCGTAAAGGAGTTCCAGAAAATCTATGATGACTTGAAAAAACAGTTTCCCCCATCAAAGGATAAAGACGCAGACCGAGCAGTTAAATGAAAGTCTACGTTGCGTATAAAACAGAGTTGAAGCCAAACAATGTTCAGGCTTCTCAACTGAATCAAGCCTTCGGGGGTGCAAGGTTCGCCTATAATTGGGGTCTTGCTTACCGGAAGGATTTATACGAAAGGGAGAAGAAAAGCATCAACTCTATCGGACTCCATAAAGTTCTGAATTCTCTTAAACCTACAGAGTTCCCATGGATGTATGAGTCCTCAAAGTGCGTGTTTCAAGAGGCTTTAAGAGACCTAGATAGGGGTTTTGATAACTTCTTCCGTAACGTTAAGCAAGGGAAAAAAGCAGGGTTTCCAAAGTTTAAAAAGAAGGGGGTTTCAAAAGACTCCTTCCGACTCACGGGTTCCATTCACCCCGACGAATCAAGCATCCAACTTCCAAGGCTCGGTGAGATTAGATTAAAGGAATCCAAATACATCCCCTTCAACGGAAAGGTTTTATCAGCAACGGTGTCCAAACATGCCAAGAGATATTTCGTATCCGTTCTAGTGGAAAAGGATTTACCGACAGAGTTTTCCCTGACTCAAGATACCTTTGGTGTGGACTTGGGAATTAAAACTCTAGCAACAGTTTCAAATGGGATGACGTTTGAAAATCCCAAGGCTTATCGGAAGTTTCTCCAACGACTAAAACGACAACAACAGATTTTATCCCGCAAGCAGAAAGGTTCAAACAACAGGAGAAAACAACGCGATAAGGTAGCACGGCTTCATTTCAAGATTGCGAACATCCGAAAAGATGTAATCCACAAGATGACAACGAAACTGGTGAAAGCCAAGCCAGCAAAGATTGTCATTGAGGATTTACGAGTTTGGAACATGATCAAGAATCATTGTCTAGCAGGGGCCATATCCGATGCCGCCTTTGGAGAAATCCGAAGGCAGTTGGTTTACAAAACGATGTGGTCGGGGATAGAGTTGTTGGTGGCCAACACCTTCTATCCGAGTTCCAAAACTTGTTCCAAGTGTGGTCATGTTGTTGATTCCCTTGGACTTGAGGAACGAATTTTTACCTGCCCTGTCTGTGGACATTCTCTTGACCGGGATTTCAATGCGTCAATCAATTTACAGAATTACCAACCTAAAATCAATATCGTGAGTTCCACGGGAATTAAAGCCTCTGGAGAGAAGACCTCTGCTAAAAGGACTTACACTTTAAGAAAAGTCGTCTCAATGAACGAGGAACACAGCAGGGTAGTTGCTTGTCAACTTTCTACAAGTCTGTGAGAACGGATAATTAGTGATAAATAATCAAGGCAATTTTAAAAAGGGTTGGTTGAATCTTGTCGATGACATTAGTCAAGGAGATTCAACTTTAGCCTCTGCTATTACTGAGTATACTAACGATATGAATGGCGATAGAACTTCATATCATTGGCGACGTATAGTTCCGTATATAGAAAATATATTATTTAGTGTAGGCCGCCAATATGCTTATGATAATTTAATTAGTAAATTAACACAGGATGCTTCGGGAAATCAATCTATACTTGAATTCGCTAAAAATATTCCAAGACCTGTAAATGATTTATTAGATAGATATATTAGTCCTAACATTTCTCTTTTAACAGAAAATAAACCGCGTCCTAGAGTTAGCCCAAAAAGTGATAATTATGAAGATATAGTTAGCGCAGAAATTAGTGAACTTGTACTTCAGTATCTTTGGGAAGCTCTTAATATGCCTGAAAAGCATAGAGAAATCGCTAGACTTATCTTACACTGTGGAACTTGTTGGATGGAAGTTTGTTGGGATCCTACTCATATAAGAAGAGTAAAAGTTCCTCAAACAACGGAAGAAGATTTTGTTATTCAAATTCCAGGAGCAAAACCTGTTAAAGTTGCTGGAGCTAAAAAAACTGTTACATTAAGGGATAAGCGAGGAAGACCGGTTTTTAGTGATAATTTAGAATATGGAGACATAACTTCTCGTGTTATTAGTCCTTTCGAAATGTACACCCCAACTGTACATGAATGGAATGGTGATGATATGGGTTGGATTATGCGAGAATACTATTCTCCAATTCAAGCTGTTATGGATAAGTATGGTGATAGTAATTTACAGAAACAACTTGGAGGAAAAAGAAAAGGCTGGTACTTTGATAATCTAAAAGAAATAAAAGAATCTCCTATTCATAATTTGCCGATTTGGTGGTGGGAAAGATTAAGTCAACTAATTGAAGGACCTGATTCAAATATATACGCAGGAACTCCTGAAACTTGGCGCGGTTATGTTCTTGTTAGAGTCTTTGATAGAAAACCTAATATTAAATGGCCACGAGGAAGAACAATAATAGTTGTTGGAGATAAAGTTTTATATGATTCTCCTAAGTCTGTCGGTGCTAGAGCATTTGATTCTAGATGGCCTTCTCGTTGGCACCCTTATGTTAGATTCCGTTGGGAGCCGATCATTGGAAATCTTTGTGGTAGATCTCTTGTTACAAAACTTCTTCCTAAATTAAAACGTATTAACTCTATTGATACTACTATTATAATGTGGAGACGTACTGTTCCAATTGCTGGATGGTTAGTTCCAACCGGAGCAGGAATCATAGAAGATAGTTGGAATGGGCAGCCAGGGCAACGGTGGAGATATGATCCAATTAGAACTAGAGGGAATAAGCCAGAACCAATTTCACCTACTCCTTATCCTGATACTGCGATGGTTGAAAGAGAACAACAATTGAGGGAAATGGACGTTATTGCAGGCACTCAAGAAATTTTAAGAGGAGAAAATCCTGTAGGTTCGAGATCGGGCTCAATGCTTGAGATTTTACGTCGGCAAGCTCTTAGTTCTAAAGCTCCTATTCTTCAAGCATGGGATGAATCTTTGGAAGAAGAAGGTTCTTTTTTACTTCAAGAAGTTGTAAAGAATATCAGAGAAGATCCAAGATATTTAGAAAGATTGAGAGTTATTGCAAGGGAAAAGAAATCTAGGCTTACATTACAATCTTTTAGTGGTATAGATCTTAGTGATAATGTTATTGTAAGTATTGATACAGTTTCGATGGCTTCGATTTCTAAAGAAGCAAAAGAAGCAAAGGCTATAGAAGTTCTACAGTACGCTGGAGGACTTATGGCATTGCCGCCAGGGTTACGAATTTCATTGATTAGTGAACTTGGTTGGGGTTATTCATTGCAGCCCCAAGGGTCGGATGTTGAAAGAGCTAAGAGTCTTATTTCTTGGATTAAGCAGGGACAGTTCGAGAGGGTTGTTCCAATGCCTGACGATGATCCTGAAGTATTTGTTGAAATTTTAAAGAAAGAGCTGCAATCCGATGCTATTTGGGATCTTGATGAACAGCAATGGCAGATGCTTATTAAATTGTTAGATATATATAAGAAAGAGTTACAAATTCGTCAACAATCTGCTCTGGAAATGCAATTAGTATTACAAGGTAATAAAGGAATAGGGCAAGGAGAAAAATAATGCCAAGACGTAGAAATCCACCAGGTTGGAGTCGCATTGAAGCAACACTAAACGACCAATGGAATGCATTAGTTCAACAGAGTCAGGACAATATGGATCCTATTACCGTAGCTGTCTCTGAAGAGTTGGAAAGAAAAAAAGAAATAGAAACTTTTATTAATAGATTGAAAAAAAAGAAGAAAAAAGATATTTCAAGAGGTGGAGCTTATAAGTGGCTCTCGAAAAAAAATCAACCGACGCCTACCAGGGCGGGTGATCTTGTTATTTTTGAGGAAGATCTACCTCTAAGAACAAAAAAATATATTTTAAAACAACGTAAAAGGCGTGGACTTCAAGTAAAAGCAGAATTAGATTCTATGGCAGAGCTTAAAAAACTTGAAACAGAAAGATTTAAAGCTAAAGGAATAAATAAACAAGTTAAAGCTTTAGAAGCAAAAGGAATTAAAGTTATACATGAATCTCCAATGGAGTCATCCGAAAAAATTCAGTCTATGCTTTGGAGAAGAACTGATTTTCCAAAAAGAGGTCTTGTAGGACAAACTTTAGCTGAAAAGATGGCTTCCAGAATAGGGATGAAAAAAGGCATTGCAGTTTCTCCTGCTCAAATAGACTATTTGTTAACAAGAAGTGGAGATGTTGCTAGTAAAAAACTTCGAGGTGTTAATATAGCTAAAGGATACAAAATAATCAGACAAGAACAACTTGCTGCAGGAATAAAAAGGAAAAAACCAGTTACTGTAACTTCAGGATTATCACCAATGACAAAAGCAAAGTTAGCGAAAACAACCGTAAAGTTAGCAAAAACAACAAAGTTTAGTTCTATTCTTGGTAAGCTTGGCAAATTAGCGAAAAAATTAGGCCGAGGCGCGGGTAAAGCCTCTCCTGGGTTGGTATTATTGGAAATTCCTCAGATGAAGAAGCAATTAGATATTATGAAGATTCATAGGCGGGAGACAGGAAAACCTTTTATGACGGAGGATCCTGAGAAATGGCTTGAGAAATACAAAGAAACCATGCGGAAACAGGGCAGGTTGGGCTAATGGCTAATATTCCTTTTGATCCAAAAAAAAGAAAACTTCTTTTTGATATAAAAAAAATTCAAAAGGATGTTTCTAAAAAAGCAGAAAAGTTACTCATAAAATCTAAGCGTCTAGGAGTATCACCAGAGCTACAAGAAAAAGTTAAACTTAAAACTTTTGCAGAGTCTGGATTTCGTAGAGCTGCTAAAGGATTAGAAGAACAATATAAATCTAGTTTTAATCGTAGGCTCAGAAAGGCAATAGAGGAAGAGTCTAAAAAGATCGCGAAACAACCTAAAAGACGACCTCCTTTAAGATCGTTAACAGCTAATCCTGTAAAAGAACCTGTTGTGCAGTGGACTAAGCCGGATATGTTTAATTTTGAAAAACAAAGATCGTTTGAGAAGCGAGCTTTTTTATCTAAAGTTTCCAGAGAAGCATCTAGAAGAGGAGCTAAGATTTCAGAAAGAGATATCATGGTTAAAACTGCGGTATCGAAAGTAAAAGGAAGCAATTTGGGACTTGAAGATTTTTTAATCAGAGCAAAGCTTTTAAAAGATTTTCAGTCTGAGGGATATTCGAAAGATTTTATTGATAAGCATCTGATGGAAATGGCGGGACCCACAAAAGGGGTCGGAATAAAAGCTCGACCTTTAGCTTCTCTAGCTACTAGAGAAAAATTAATTAAAGCCGGTAGATGGGGAAAGATTTCAAAGAGATTAAAAGGTTTAGGGAAATTAACACCAATGTTAATGCTTTTAGATATACCTCAAATGAAAAAACAGTTTGATATTATGAAGATTCATAGGCGGGAAACAGGAAAACCTTTTATGACTGAGGATCCTGAGAAATGGCTTGAGAAGTATAAAGCTGAAATGCATAAACGAGGTAAATTAGGTTAGAGGAGAAAATAAATTGCCGCTAAAAAAAGGAACATCGAGAGAAACGATTAGTGAAAATATTGCCGAACTAATAAAGTCAGGAAGACCAAAAAGGCAGGCAGCCGCAATAGCCTTTTCAGAGGCGAGAAAACACGGAGCCAAAATTCCTAAAAAGAAGAGTAAATCTAAAATAAAGAAAAAGATTAAAAAAAGAGGTTATGGTTTGGGGAAAAAGAAAAAGTAATTTGTGAACAAGATTCTTTTTGTTGACTCGGACCCACTAAGAGCTGTTTTATTCTATCAAAGAATAAATGCTTCCGATAAATATAGAGTTATTTGGGTTAGATCAGTGAAAGAAGCTATTCAAAGTTTAAAAGAAAATAGTTTTGATCATGTCCACTTAGAGAATGATTTAGATAAGACCGTAATTGATCCAGATAGCCAATTTGAGTTTTCAGGTATGGAAGTCGTAAGATGGGTTATAAAACGAAAGAGTAATTTTAATAATACTTTATTTCATATTCATACTTGGAACATTAGAGCAGGAGAAGAGATGGCAAAAAAACTTTTAGAGAATAATTTATTTGTTGTTGTTAGTCCTTTTGGACTGTCAAAAATTTAGGAGAAAATTAAAATGATGCCTGATCACCCACAGTTGACTTCTGAGAATAAAAGAGTTAAAAAAGATGAAATAAAATCACGAATAAATAATTATGTTTATGCATTAGAAGATTATGATCGTAGTTTCGGAAAAGGAAAGTTTTTAAAAAAATTTCCTTATGTTAAAGAAATTATTGATTCTTTACAGGCCGAGTATCTCAAAGAGCTTAATAAGGAAATCATGGAAATTGTTTCTAAAGAGTCTGACTAAATATGCCTAAATCAGAGAAAAAAGAACTTGCTAAATTACAGAAAATTATAGATGAATTAGCTGCAAAAGGAATAGGATTCAGCACTAAACTCACAGAAAGTAAGTATGCAGAGGTTCCACACTCTGACGAACTTTTTGAGCATTTTGAACAAGAAAGATTTGGTGCGCAATTGCAACCGTTTGCTAAAGCGAAGGGAAAAATTAAGCGAAAAATCTTACTGGGAAAAAAATTGAATACGGGTGAATCACTTGGTTTTAAAAAATCAAATGAGTATTTTCTTATGAATAAAATTAAAAAAGAAAAAGTTCTTCGAGGTCTACCCAAAAGTATTGAAGATTTGGATAAAGTTTATGGAAAGATTGGAAAAGGTCTTCGTAAACCATCAACTATAGAACTTCTGGCTGAAAAAAGAAAATTTCGAGAATCAATGCTTAAAAATAAAATAATTCCTATTTCAAAGGTTAAAGTGCAAAAAATACCTAGCGAATTAAGAAAAGCTTATACTTCAATACCTGGAAGACAAAATAGACCTTTAAGAGTTTTAGCTAAAAAAGAGCAAATGATTAAAGCTGGAAAAACTAAGTTTGGAAAATTTGGTAAATATTTAAAAGGTTTAGGGAAATTAACACCAATGTTAATGCTTTTAGATATACCTCAAATGAAGAAGCAGTCCGATATTATGAAGATTCATAGGCGGGAGACAGGAAAACCTTTTATGACGGAGGATCCTGAGAAATGGCTTGAGAAGTATAAAGCTGAAATGCATAAACGAGGTAAATTAGGATAAATTATGATAAATGTAAAAGGATTATTCGCACAGAGCCGGAATTATTTAAGGCAGCTTTCTTATTTTAAAGATAGTGGGTCGCATTTGGCTAATGACGTAATGAAACAAAAAGGTTTTAATTATGGTTTGGATAAAGAAGTAATGTCGGTTCCTGATAAAGAACAAAACAAATATGCGCGAATGAGCGGTACAACAAAGAGGGATTTATATGGCTGGAGTTCTTAAAGATTTTGGATTACAAGAAGAAGAAAGTAATATGGATAAAGTTAAAAGAACAGCGGGTACTTTCGGAAAATCGTTAAAAAAGCGTTTATGGGATAATAAAACCAAAGATGAGAAAAAAGAAATACTAGCGGTAACTGCGGCACTTGTTGCTGCTGCTTTTGGACGTAGAGGTAAACGAAAATATGAATATTCCGTAGGAGATGTTTCAAGTGCTCTTTTGGAGGTAGAAATTCCTAGGTCATCTTCTATGCGAGGTTCAGGATCCTCTGTAGCGGAATTTCCATCTCGGACTGAAACGCCTAGAAATTGGCAAGAATATGCACCCGAAAAATTTGGAAAAGCTTTAAAAAGAGCTAATAGGGGATAGAACTTTGTCCTTTATGAGTGACAGTTTTCGAAAGTATCAGGAACGATTAAATGAAATAAAGAAGTGGAGGGGTATTAAGGAACGAAAGAAATTTAAAAAATGGCAAAAACAGAAAAAAGGTAAAACTGAGGAAAATTAATGTTTAATCAAATATTTAATTATTAAACAATATATTTTAAATATTTGATTAGATTCGATATAATTATACAAGAGAGTACATCTAGTTCCCTTAAAGTTGTTATTTCTCTCTATAACGTAAAACTAGATAATTATCGTCAAACCATAAGACGTAAACAGGAGATCATATGCCAGAAGAGCAAGTAGACGTAAACGCTTCTATTGAGAAGCAGGTGGAATCGTCATCTACCGCAACAGAGTCCGCCTCTAAAAATGCTGATGCGAAACATGATAATAATATGATTCCTAGAACTCGTTACAACGAGGTTTCTTCAGCTTTTCAAGAGGCTAAAAAAACATGGGAAACTGAGAAAACAGATATCTTAACTCAACTGAAGGATAAAGATAAAACTGTAACTAATCTTTCTGGGCTTTTAAAAGAAGCCAAAGAAGCTCAAGATATTGTTAAAGCAATTCAAGATCTTTCTAAAGATCCTAAACATGCAGATCTAGTTATTAAACTAGATAGCATTTTACAAGGAGAAGAGGAAGAAGAAACAGTTGAATCTAAATCTGATACTGATTTACAGAAATCCCAAAAGAATGAACTTCATAAAGTTCGTAAAGAGATGGCGGAAGCTCTAGATGAGCAACGAGAAGAAATGCTTATAACAAAAGCAGATACTATTGCAGCTCAATATTTAGCGAATCTTCCAGTCGAATATAATGAAAAAGATCGTGATATAGTTTCTCGAATGTGGGCTGATGTGGTTGATTGGGATGAAGTTAAGGCTAATCCTGATAAACTAGGAGATATATTAGCAGATTCTCTTGAAAAAACATTAGCTAATTATGGGGAACCACGAGGAAAATTAGAGACTCTGATTAAAGATTTTCAAAGTAAACAAACAAAAGAAGAAGATATTACTCATAAACAAGAATCTGTTTCAGAGCAACTTAAGAGCCTTGTTGATAAGGATTGGGGAAAACTCAAGACTATCAAAACTCCGACGGGAGAAAAGATCGTGCCAGAAACTTCAGATGCTGATTTTGCTGCCGCTCTTGCTAAGGCTATTAGACTCGGAAACCAGATGTAAAGGAGTAATTTCTAGGAGATATATAAAATATGTTGACATTTGCGACCTTAAACTAGTTGAGGTCGTTAAATTCTTAAAATTGCTGGAAACCCCTTAGAGCTTTTTTACTACAGCGGAATTAGAAATGGTAAACGTTAAAGTTTAAAAAATAAAAAGATTGGGCAATCAGCAGCAAGCAACCTAAAGAATACGTTCTATGGTTGTTGTTCACAGTACTAAAAATTAATATAAACTATTCTATCCTGTTTTGAGGGGAAATTAGAATGCAACAAAAGTTCCGATTGTGTTTGGAACGTTATTAATTTTGAAAGGCCGAGAACTTCAAGATTTCTTGAAGATGATATAGTCGAAATACTATCCTTTAGAGGAGTTAGGAAACTAACAGAGTATTTGAGGTGATTTGCTCCTACGGCGCTATGTTAAGGATCATATCTCTGCCACTCAAAACCTTGCTGCTCCTGTATGGTCAATGTTAAAGGAAGACTCTAACTTTATTCCATCAGGAGACGGCGTTTATTTCCCGATAAGTATTAGCGGGAATGATGCTAACCTAAACTGGCATCAATAAATTTTTTAAATTGCTGGAAACCCCTTAGAGCTTTTATTACTACAAAGTAACTGGAAACGGTAAACTTGAAAGTTTTAAAAAAATAAAAGATTGGGCAATCAGCAGGCAAACCTCTAGATTACAACACGAGGAAGCTTCAGAGACTAAGGTAGAAATTAATTTATCCATCGAAAAGAGGATGCAGATACGCACAAAAGAGAGTTCCGAGCTTTAATATGTTCTATGTTATTAGGGGATGGATGTCTTTATAAAGGAGATAAAAATCTTCCTAAAAATAGCAAAAATGTTTTTTATTGTATGAATCATAGTATAAATCAATCTGATTATGCTTTGTGGAAAGCCAAATTAATTGATAAGATATGTATCGAGAAAAATATTAATAAAAAATGTACATACAGTAAAACAAGAAAATTTAGTAAAAAACATAATAAAACATATAACGGTATTTATGTTAAATTTAGTTGGGCTAAATATTTTCGATTTTTAAGACGTAAAACTTATATAAATATTCCTGAAGATAGAGATTTAAAAAATGTTAAATATATTTTATCTCAACTTTATTCTCCTCTCCATATTGCAATATGGTTTCTTGATGATTCGTCCGAAAAAAGAAAGAAGAGAAAAAGTGTTGTCGGGAATTTTTTAGGATATGACAATCCTAGATATGATCTTTTCACATATAGTTTTACTGAAGGACAACACCAACTAATAAAACAATGGTTTGAAAATAAATATAACGTAAGTCCGAGTATTCTTATCTCTAACGATAAAGAACATAATAGATATGGGAGAAATAGATATTTATCTTTTTCAGTTGCTGACACTAAAAAGCTTTTTTTAGAAATGGCCCCATATTTTTCTCAGACAGAATTTGGTAAGAATAAGTTTCGGCTTTCTTTTGCAAGATATCTACCTGAAATGCTAGAAATGTCTAAATTAGACAAAGATATAGCCCAGACTACAACAGAAATGGTTAACGAAAGTTAAAGTAGTAAAGGGTGGCGGGTGGAGAGGTGCAGACGATTGACAAATAGTTGTCTTTAAATTTATTAAATTGCTGGGAAGCTTGAAGATTTTCCTACCACAAAGTAATTGGAAACGATAAGCTTGATGGTTTGAAAAAGGAAAATAGTTAGTAATCAGCAGCCAAGATCCTTAAAAGGATAAGGTTCAGAGACTAGATTAGAAAAAATATTACCTATCTTTATAAAAAGGGGTTAAAAATGCATAAGAGAGAAATTCGTGGATTATTTTGTTCTATGTTAATTGGAGATGGATGTTTGTCTCCTGTTAATAGAAAAACTGTAAGTTCGACATCAAAGTTTTCATTCAGACATAGTTTAAATCAAAAGGATTTTGCTGTGTGGAAGATGGAATTAATTAATTCTATTTTTAGAATTAAAAATCTTTCACGTCGATGTATAGTCTATCAAGGCAAAAACTTTGATAATAGAACTAATAAAATTTATTATTTTATTAATGTTACTTTAAATTGGGCGAGATATTTTAGGCATCTTCGTAAAAGAACTCATAAGTATATTAACGAAGCCGAAATAAAAGATGTTGAGTATTTACTTAGTCAAATGTATTCGCCGCTTCATTTAGCTATATGGTTGGGTGATTATGCGACAGAATATAGACCCAGAAAGAAGCAAGATAAGACAAAGTTTAATAATCCACATATAACGTTGTGTACAGATTCTTTTACAGAAGGTCAAAATAATATTATAAAACAATGGTTTAATTTTAAATATAAAATTAATCCTGTAGTTTATAGTAGAGATAATGGTCTTTTTAGACTTCATTTTTCTGTAAAAGATAGTGAAATTTTATTTAATTTAATAAAAGATTATTTAAAAGATATTCCCAGTATGCGACAAAAATTTTGGCTCTCTTATAACAATTATTTCTAATCATAAAAATAAACCTTCTTTAAAGAAGTGAAGATATAGTCCAAATCATGCAAATGATTTGAATTCGATCCCAACTGGCGCTAATGAGTTTGTAAAACAAGCTCGTGCGAGACCTAGACATATTTGGGTCAATTAGTAGTAATACTAATTTAGAATATCTTAAATTGCTGGAAGTTCTTGTAGAAGTTAACTACCACAAAGTAATTGGAAACGATAAGCTTGATGGTTTGAAAAAGTTGATGGAAAGATAATCAGCAGCCAAGATCCTTAAAAGGATAAGGTTCAGAGACTAAAATTAATTTAATTAATTTGAAATAGAGGATACTCCCTACAAAGGGATGAAAATATAGTCCAAGATTTATTTCTTGAAAAAATTATATTGGACTGTTACTTTCTCGGGTTTAGCCGAGGCGGTATCAGCCAAAGGTGGTGAAGAGGCCTTTGCTTCTGGCGTTAACTTCCAGCTTACTCAAGCTGTAAGACGCGCTGGTGCATTCCTTGAGACTACCTTTGTACGTGGCGATGGTACTGGCCGTCTGACTAACGTTAACGGCACTCAAGCTGCAGCGACTACGGTAAACGTAGATGATGCAAGACCATTCCTTCCTATGATCGGTAAAGTTCTGGTATTCCTGAACAACACTACCGGTCTTAAGACTGCTGGTCCTGTAACTCTAAATGCTGCTAGCATTTCTGGCGGAACTATTACTGTTTCGTCAGCAGTATCAGTGACCGATGATGACGGTATTTATGTATCAGGGGAACAAAGTGAATCAGCAGCTCCTGCTGAGATTACAGCACTTGGTTTACCTGCGATTGTAAATAACACAGGTACGATCTATAATCTTAGTAGAACCACTCATCCTAGTCTACAGTCTAAAGTGCTAAGTGCATCTAGTACGTCTCTGGATGAGTCTCTGTTACGGAGACTGCGCCGGCGACTATTAGTAGAGACTGATATGGGAGGTTCATATGCTGGTTATGTCATGATTTCAAATTATGAACAATATGATCGGTATACTGAGATTGCTTTACCTTTCCGTCGAATGAATGATCAGCGTCTGGAACTTGGCGCATCTCAAGAGCTTACTACTTTCGAGGGGCATCCATGGGTCATTTCACACGTTGCAGATCCTGCGCGTGTGTATTTGATTGGTATGGAATCAATTGTAAGAGGCGTTGTGCGCCCATTTGCGATTGATCCTAGAGTTAACATGAGCTGGATTCCTGGTCAGGATGCTTTTACTGTTCTATTTAAGACGTATTGCGAGAATGTAGCTCGGCATCCGAATCAGACAGCGGTTATCACAACGTTAACAGTTCCGACATACTAAATGGTCTAAGTGCTTGATTTCATTGAGATTTTTTTCTCAATTGCACTAGGAAAAAAACGAGAACCGACGACTTGAAATTGGTCGTCGGTTTTCAATAGGTGTTTTATTAAATACTGTTTTAGTTGCAAATAAATACGGGAGAAACAAAAATGAATTGGCTTAAAATGTTTGTGATTTCGCTAGCGAAAGATATGCTGAGGACAATGATTCAAGCAGCACTTGCAAAAGCTGTTGCGGACGCCTCAGGTGAAATCTTAAACTCTACTAAATTAAAAGAGGAAGAGAAAGATTTGATCCTTCAAGGTATCGCTCTTTTGAAAATGAGAGCCGCTGTTAGGCTAGAAGGGGTTTTAAACAAAAATGCGTAGTAAATTTTTAGTTTTTCTGTTATGTTTAATTTTTCCGTTGTGTTCTTTTGCAGCAGATGGAGATGAAGTTTCCGAATACAAATCTGGCTACTGGCATGTAACAGAATTAGTTTTATGTGATGATAAGCTTGCCGCTGCTGAAGGTACTGCATGCGGCTCTGGGACTTTTGATTTAACTTCTTTTGATGGGGGCTTAGGTTCAGATTATGGAATTTCTATTGAAAATGTAGATGCTTCGTGTTCGGCTAACGTCACGGCTACTATTCATATGCGAAGATCTACTACAGGTAGAAATCATACTCTAACTACAACTTTAACAAATACAGGAACAGATTTACTGTTCTTAGGTCCTTCAATTCGATTTTTACGAATAATTTTAACAAATTTAACTGGTTGCGCAAGTACTGGAGTCGATGTTAACTTACATATCTTTAGACCTCGGTACTAAGGAAAAATATGTTTAGATTTTTAGTTTTTATTTTATCCTTGATTTTAGTGTCTCCTTCTTTTGCGGGTACTATTAAGTACGATCAACAAGGAGGAGTTTCTGCATTAACTGATATTGGGGATCTTGGTTGTGCTTTAAATGAAATTATTAAATGGAGTGGTTCTGCTTGGGCTTGCTCTGGAGATGCCGGTGGAGCTGGTGCTGGTGATGAAGTTCTTATTAGCGGTTCGGGGGTTACAGATGCTCTTGGTGTAAACTTTATTGCTGGTACTTACATGGATATTAATTTTGATGGAGTCCCATCGCCTGAGACTGCTACAGTTGTTTTTGATGCTTCCGAGGTGGCTTCTGTTTCTTGGAATTCTGGATCTGGTGATTTTTCTTGGACATTTAATGCTTCTGGAGCTACAGATCCTATAATTGATTTTGGCTCTAATTTTATTAGATTTGATACTACTCCAGTTCGTATTGGGGATGCGGGAACTATTGATTCAGCTACAGGTGACGGTGATATATATGTAGAAGATGCTTTAGAAGTAGATGGAGCTTCTTCATTTGCTGGCACTATTTCTTCAGCCGATATAAATTCTTCTGGGGATATTACAGCGGTAAATGTTAATCCTACAAATCCTATAGCGGATGCTGATATTACAGGAAGTGGCGAGCGAGATGAAGTTCTTCCTTGGACCTCTATCATTGATGTAGCTAGTTATGGTAATATAGATGCTT
>Ga0209641_10000453_pt1 | contig 37325 bp, 35 predicted proteins | sample RifCSP16_1_FD_184022 | JGI IMG/M metagenome (GOLD analysis project Ga0209641, IMG submission 184022) | Soil microbial communities from Rifle, Colorado - Rifle CSP2_sed 16_1 (SPAdes) (version 2) | ecosystem: Environmental > Terrestrial > Deep subsurface > Rock core/Sediment | place: Rifle... | reverse complement strand
TCAGGATATCTGCGGTATGTGACCCTATGAAACCGGCACCGCCTGTGATCAAAACAACCTCACTCATCAAATTTCTCTCCGCTATCCAGTTTTTAGTATGAGAAAACCATTATGTAATTATGCTATTCTTTTTTTAAGAAACGGAATTAGTTAATCGTCCCGGCAGAAACCCATGACAATAACATCCTTGAATTCTCCGTTTTTAAAAATATGTTTTCTCAATTTTCCTTCTATCTGCCAGCCATTTTTTTCCAGCGATTTGATCGCTGCGATATTATCGTGGATAATATGGACAAACAATCGTTCCAAACCTAACTGCTTGAATGCATAATCCTGTAATATTCCGACAGCTTGCGCACCGATGCCTTTCATTCGTTGACCGGAAATACCAATAAACTGGTGAACCTCTCCATGGCGGTTTATCCAATCGATATCTCTTAGATAGATATTCCCAACATGCTCATCATTATTGGCAAGACATACCGCTAGGTTCACCGCGTCCGGTCTTCCCGCAACAGCTTCCTTTAGCCATTGCTCCTCTGTTTGTAAACTGGTATACCTGAAAACACCTCCAAGAGTCTTATATAATTCAGGATCATTGTGCCATTTATGTGTTCGATCAAGATCACTTAATTCCAACGCTCTCAAGTACATTTCTACCATGATTCACCTCATCAATTTATTGAATGATCGATTATCTTTTTTCATGGATCTAATGTCAACCCATTTCTCCATTTCGGTATGGTGGGAAATATTTATTCTCAACTTCACCCGATAATACATTCAGTGATTGGTATTTCCGTTTGTTCAGGATTTTGCCGCAAAAATAAGCGATCCGTTTTTCGGTGGACCATCCTTTCTTGAATTTTGCCAATCCATTACTCGCATCGTTAATGATTCCCGAGACCCCGCCCCAATTGACCCACCTGGTTTTGCCTTTTAAATATTCCAAATGGGTCCAGTAAATTGGATATGTAACTCCCAATTTATGGCCTAACTCGCTAATTCCCATAAGGTGCCCATAAGCAACATTGTCATGGATGAGACATAACGCTTCACCAATCGGTTTATCTTGGTAAACCGCCCTGAACATGACCATCCCTGGAATTCTTAATTGCTTTTCGAACGCCTTCATGGAAAAGGCTCTTAAACCTTCGATGTGATGCCGGTCTGATATTGTTTGATATAAATTTACCCACTCATCAAGGAAATCAATCGGGTTTTCAATTACATCCACTTGGACATCCTTGAAACCTCTTCGTGAATAATATCGATGGTGTTGGGTAACAGCTTCAACAACTGGAACATCTAAGTCCGTGATGTAATGCTCTTTGAACGGAATTACCAGGTCAAAGAGTTTTTCCAATGGTGAAAGGGAAAGATCTGCAAATGGGTCAGTTACAAGAGAAATTGTAACGAGGTCGTCTTCTAAATCCTGCAGATCATCATCCATTGAACTATAATCTTCGCACATGAAAATTGGATATGGACCCATGCCATCGATTTCATTGGAACCTGGTATTTGCCGTTCAAGGATCCAACCTCCACATTTTTTAAGTTTTCGTGGTTTACCCCATTCACTCAAGGAATCAATATATAAAGGATCCAAATATCCTCTCATTGGTTGATTACCTTAAGGATTAGATCTGCAATTCTATCCATTGTTGCTGTGTCATACCGTTGATCACATGGTATGGTCATAATCTCTTTTGATAATTTATGGCTTTTCTTAAACTTATCTGGGACTTGACCATTAATATTCCAGTGGATTGGAGGGTAGATCTCCTGTGTGAACAGGAATTCTCTAATAACATCTCTTTCGGAATTCTTGATTGGGAATCCCAAGGGAACAACATTCTCTGGTAATTGCGGGTACAACGCAAAATTTCCTAATTTGTTTGCCAGGTACTTGTAATTTTCTCTCCTTTTGGATGAAATCCTTCCATAATTAAAATGATTAATCATTAAAACTCTGGAGAGGTCGCTCATTTCGAAAGCACCGAGAGGAGAGTCCCTTTCGGTTTCTTGGAATAGCTCGAACCATTTTCTATTACCACCCAGTAGATCAAATTCCTTTCTAAGTATTGATGCCTGGAATGCACTTATCCACCATGATTCAGGTGGTTGTTTTAATTCGATTTTGTTTAGATCTAAATCACAATGTTGGCAAATAATTCCACCATCAACGATACCAATGAATTTTCGCGGGCTGTAAATTGTAAAATCTATAACATCTTCTGTATTAGAAGGAAAAAGTGTCTGGCTGGAATCCAGCACAATCCAGGCACCAGCATCTTTGGTATCAAGCAGAACCTTATTTTCTATAGGGAAACCAAAATAATTGATAAAAATTACAATATCACCATTTACCACTTGATCGATCCAGTCATTTGAAGGGATGGATAAGTGGTCATCAACTTCATAAAACCGTATAATGGAATTCGTTTTCTTTATTGCGTCAGTTATTGTGTGACAAAGATATGACGGACACCATACATGTTTAGGTTTTAGAGATTCGGTTAAGTACCATATGGATGATCGTGCATTAACCAAAAGTAGATGGTTATCAATGAGAAAAGGTGGGTATTGTATGTCTTCATCTGGAGTTGTTTGTAATCCAAACATACCTCCAACGATAGATGAATTTAACTTCCCAGCAGACATAATATTGCCTTTCAAAGCGAATTAAGTTCTTATTTCATAATAATTAATCGTTTGATCGGATTTTTTCTCTTGAAAGATGAAAAATCATGATTATTAAATAAGTATAATTCAATAATATCAGTTATTGAATTCTTACATGCTCTGGATGCAATGGTCATATGTTATCATATTGATGGAGGAAAAAACCCCTTTGAATTATGATTTATTCGAGAAGATGGGAGTTCATCAAAGATAATATTGACTCAATTCTTGAAATATATTGGAAATTTTTATTCAATCATCAGATCTGAATTAGTACAAGAATTATCAGCGGATTTTTAATAATGATCCAGTGAGGAAATTGATGGAAAATGTCAGGGTTAATGTTTTCATGGCATCATACAATCATGGGAAATACATTCGTGCAGCAATTCAGAGTGTTCTGGATCAAACCTTTAAAGATTTCGTTTTTTTTATATTTGATGATGGATCAACCGATGATTCATGGAGTATTATCAATAACTTTGAGGATCCTAGGATCAGACCGATACGAAAAAATGTAATCACAAATTCATCTGGAGAAAATCTTGTTGAGACAATACCGTGCGAATTTGTGGCAATTCAAAATTCCGATGATCTCTGGTATCCAGGGAAGCTTGAGAAACAGGTTGAATTCCTGGATAACCATCCGGAAGTTGGTGCGGTCTTCACTCATGTCAATGTCATCGGTGAAGAAGGGCAACCGCTGACAGATATGTCCAATTCATATTACAAGGTATTTGATCAACCCAACAGGACTCGCTTTGAATGGTTGAATTATTTTTTCTACCATAGAAATGCGCTCTGTCATCCAAGTATGTTGATTCGCAGGTCTTGTTATCAGGAATTGGGGTATTACAACCAGTCATTAATGCAGCTCCCGGATCTGGATTTATGGGTACGCTTGTGCCTTAAGCATGATATCCATATTCTCCAGGAGAGATTGACTGGTTTTCGTGTCAGATCGGGTGGTGAAAACGTGAGCAGTGATCGTCCCGAAACACATATCCGTACAGAAATTGAGTTCCTCCAGGTCCTTGACCATTATAAGGAACTCAATGATGAATCCGACTTCGTTAAAGTATTCCCACAAGCGAAGAAATACTTCAATGCGAATGGCTCTGATATCGAATTCGCGCTTGCCATGACAGCATTGGAAGACCACACATCCAATGTATCAAAACTGTTTGGCATTAATATTTTGTTTGAAATAGCAAAAGATGCGAAACGATTTGCGTTTGTTAATTCAAATTATGGGTTTTCAATTAAAGATCTCCATGAATTAACCGGAAAATATGAGATCTTTTCAACCATTCCCCAGGATTTGATTTCCAAGGTGAAATCAATTTTAAAATTCCGGATCGTACGTTGGTTTATTTCCATAATTAGTAAATCCAATCGTGTGCCTGCTTCCTTAAAGCGATAATTTACACAATGGTTTCAACAAGACAAATGGCAGCATCGATTTGGAGGATACTTCATCCCGGGAGCAAGTGTGAAGTCTTTTTACGATCTGCATACCATGCATTTAATTCAAATTCATTTATCTCTCGCCAACAAATTATTAAAGCGGAAAGGTCATATCAGAGATGGAAAAAGATCCATGAAGAACGTATTAAAATGGTACCCCCGTCTCAGAAAAAAACTCCTTCAATTACATTCATCGTGCGATGCCTTCCTGGCCAGGAAGAAGGTGGGATCAGGACGATCAGCTCCATAAAAAGCCAATCGCTCGGTGGTTGGAAGGTACTTATATATGCTGCTCAAGGGTGGGATTCATCATTATTAGAAAAAGAGATTTCAACCGATAGACGCATTCTATTTTATGGCGAGTCTCCCTTAAGTTTCAACCAAATTCTGACAAAGGCAGAATCTGGTTTCTATCTATTTTGCGATTCTGGTGATGTTTTTTCACCGCAATTTATTAAAATGTTCGGTCTCAGCAATGCAGAATTTCCGGAGGCGGATATCTACTCAACCGATGTGGAGATAATCAGCGACGGAAAAAATACAACAAAGCCATTTTTCAAACCCACTGAATTTTCACCTGAATTCCTCCTCTCCATGAATTATCTGTCCCGGTCATTGATCAAGGCTGAATTTCTTATGGTTGAAAGTTTATTTCCATGTGAAGAATTCTTTGAATCCGAATGGGAGTTGTTGCTAAAAGCCAGTCAGGATTCTATAAAAATTACTCATATTCCTTACTTGCTTATTTCTGTGAACGGATTAATGGATTCAAAACCAAGAAATATTCAAAAGATATACTTTAATAAGTATTCCAGGTCAAGTTTTATGGACTCAGCTGAAGGAAATCTAAGGAGATCCTTGTCTTCAGTAAAAGTATCGATCATTGTTCCCACATTAAATAATTACCATAAGATAAGCAAACTCTTGGATTCAATAGTGGAAAGAACAGCTGCACCGGATTATGAAATCATCCTTGTTGATACCGGCAGCTCAGACCGAAAAGTGATTACTCTCTATGATCAACTCAAAGAAAGAGACAATTTCAGGATTGTGAATTATGAAGGAGAATTTAACTACTCGCAGGCAATAAATCTTGGTGCATCGATTGCTTCCGGTGATTTATTGTTATTTCTGAATAATGATATGCAGGTTATCGAGCCGGATTGGTTGGTCGAGCTGGCCAGGTGGGCAGGTATTCCAGGGGTTGGGGTAGTTGGAACTAAACTACTTTTCTCCGATCATCGAATTCAACATGCAGGTGTCGTGCTTGGACTTCAGGGTTTTACTGGTAATGTTTATAAAAATGCTCCCGAGCATTATTTTGGATTCACTGGTTCCCTGGATTGGACCAGAAACCTGTCTGCGGTTTCCGGAGCATGCCAGATGATCAGGAAAGGGGTTTTCGAAGAATTGGACGGTTATGACCCAAATTATCAGATCGTTTTCGGCGACGTCGATCTCTGCCTTAGAGCGATCCAAAATGGTTACAGGGTCGTGTATGCACCTGGTGCTGCTATGTTTCATTATGAAGGAAGAACAAGGGGGTATCTTACACCTGTAAAAGATATGATCAATGGGTATGAAAAAATGGAGCATTGGATTGAAGTTGGGGATCCTATGTTTACACCTCACCTTACTTATTCCACGATCCCAGCTTGTGACTTAATTTCTGATCCAAACGCATCCAGGTTGAAAAATATATTGGATAGAAGAGCTTACTTAAGAAATTCTATAAAAAAACATTGACAGGCTCTGATCCTTAAAGAGTTCATTGAACTTAATGCAAAACGAGATAGCTGATTAGCTATCTCGTTTTGATTATTTGCAATTACGATTAGATCACTACGACGTTCTCAGCCTGCGGGCCTTTTTGACCTTGCACAACTTCAAACTCTACGCGTTGACCTTCTTCAAGATTGCGGTATCCACCATTGTCAGCTAGTGCAGAGAAATGCACGAAGACATCTGGGCCTTCTGCTCGTTCGATGAAACCAAAACCTTTGGCTCCATTAAACCATTTGACAGTACCTTGTACTTTTTCAGTCATGATTTGAAACTCCTTTCGTTCATATTTGTGCTGGGTCAAGCATGGGTTCCAAATCAAATTCTTGTCTTTTGTATTAGAACGTATGTTAATCAAGCAATTTAGTATACCCTATTTTCAAAATCCGTGTGTTAATCATTTATTAATACTGGATCGTCCATCTTATTGCTTGGCTCTTCCTCTTTTTAATAATTGATTGATTTCCTGCGAAGCATCTGCCAAAGGGATATCCTTAATCATTGCCCATTCCTGGCATAAGACTTGTAAAGCCATCCGTTGAAAGTCAGCAATGGGTCCATAAAGCGGTTTTTTCCAGCCGAATGCAGTCAGATCTCTTATCACCTCGCAATGAGCAATGATCGATCCTATGTTAATGCGTTCAAATAGTTTGGAGAGTAAATCTCGTCCTGCAGTTAAGATTTCCGGAGATTCCGTTAATACCTGCTGGCACTCATTAATTTCACTGATTGATCCCAGCTTACGAAGCCCGGAAGAAAGAAAATCAACTGGAACCCATAATGTTGTATCTGGTATCGAAACCACGTAATACATCTGAGCATTGTTTGGTTCAAATTGTTTTTCTTCCAATCCCTCGATATAACCAACTCCATGCTGTGGATGAACTACCTTATCACCGACCTCAAATTTCAATCCTGATTGTTCAATTGTTGTCATTCACTTTTTCCCCTTCTGTGAGCAACGATTGGATCTCATTGGATGCTTCAATTTTGGTAATTCCTTCTATTGCAGACCACTCCTGGTATAAAACATCAATTGTGGTTTGGAAAAAAGCAGATATTAAACCTGACAACTGTTTCTTGCGGTTGAAGGCTGTCAGATCTCGAACAACTTCGCATCGCGCTTTAAGCGTCCCAATGTTGATGCGATTTTTCAGTTCAGTTAACCGCATTCGAAAATCAGGGTTGAGTGATTTTGCTGGACCCTGTAACAATCGACGGCAATTGGTTAGTTCATTCTTTGCTGTTAACTTTCTGATACCCGACGACGATGATAAAGGCACCCACAGAGTGCTGCCAGGAAAGGCAATTTCATAGAAAGGTCGGTTTTGCCCCTCAACGAATTGTTTAATGGCCAGTTTTGTTACCTGTCCCAACCCATGCCTTGGGTGGATCACCTGGTCACCGATGCTGAAAGTCATTTTTTCCTTTTGAATATTTACGTTCACGTCTATTTACAATAACAACACTAATTTCTTGATGCTACCCCTGATCTATGATGTCTTTTTCAGGTATCAATTTGTTAACCATAAAGAGATTATTTTCCGGTAAAAAGAATTTCTCATTGACTAATGAAAGAATAGGTCTGCCTGAATATTTTCATTTCTTTCCAACCGGAGGTTGATGTTTCCTATATTATTTAAAAAACCGATTCATGGTTGTCGTCAGCAGGTGTGTAAATTGGATTAAAAAGCCGTTAACCCGATAATAGGGGTTAACGGCAGAGCTGGCTCGCTTGACCTGTTATTAGTAGCTAATTATATCACACATGGGTTAAAAAGAGATTGAGCGGTATTTCCATTAATGAAATTAGAATTTAAAACACACAGAAACCTTCCTTGACATTAATGACTCAATCGGTTATTGTAATAACCTTATTAGTACAAATAGTTCAGCAGTCATTGTCGCTGTTTTCCCTTTGAGCATCCGCTCTTTTCCAACAACCGCTAGACTTCTGAAGAAAAGGATATATTGTGAACTTCGACCAGTTCAACCTTGATACCCGCCTCCAAGCGGGAATCAAACGCGCGGGCTACACAACTCCCACGCCAATTCAAATAAAAGCCATTCCCGAAGTGATGAATGGATCAGACTTGATTGCTACAGCTCAAACCGGTACGGGGAAAACGGCTGCATTTGTTTTGCCAATTCTTAACCGGCTTCTTTCTGGACCGCGTAAAAAACCTCGTTGTTTGATTGTCACGCCAACCCGGGAGTTGGCTGAACAAATCCATCAGAATATCCGAATGCTTTCTGCAAATACTACTCTTCGCAGTGTTACAGTCTATGGTGGAGTTGGTGCAAATCCGCAGATCCAGGCACTTCGCCAGGGAATCGAAATAGTTGTCGCTTGTCCAGGAAGGTTGCTTGATTTGATTGCACAAAGAGCCGTGGATCTTTCAAGAATTGAGATCCTCGTTCTTGACGAAGGGGATCGTATGTTCGATATGGGATTTCTTCCTGATGTGCGACGGATCATTAAAGCTATTCCAGCACAAAGACAAACTTTACTTTTTTCTGCTACCTTCCCGAAAGAAGTGGAAGAGTTGGCAAGGGAATCACTTCACCAACCAAAACGAATTGCTGTTGGTTTGAGTAGACCAGCAAATACAGTCTCTCATGCCCTGTATCCTGTTCCCCAGCATTTAAAACGCGAGCTTCTCTTATCTCTTCTTTCTCAAACCGATACAGATTCGGTCCTTATCTTCACGCGCACGAAACACCGTGCAACCCGTTTACAAAAACAGATCAAAGCTGAAGGATATAGGGTTACCAGCTTGCATGGAGATCGTTCACAGGGTCAAAGGCAGACGGCACTAAAAGGATTTAAACAAGGGCATTATCAGATCCTGGTTGCCACAGATATCGCTGCTCGTGGCCTTGATATTGAAAGCATCTCTCATGTTATCAATTTTGATATACCCGATACAGCCGATGCGTATATTCACCGAATTGGAAGAACTGGAAGGGCAGAGCGTAGCGGAGACGCCTTTACCCTGGTTACTCCTGATGACGATGATATGGTTCGAACATTGGATAGAATCATGGGATCCAACTTGGAACGTAAAATGGTGGCTGGGTTTGATTACAATACCCCGGCACCTCCCAGGTCAGCGTCCGAAATCTCCCGGAAGTTAAAGAAAATCGAAATTCCTTCTCGTAAATTCAAGAAAGAAACCGAATCCCATCATTTAAGCAGAAGGAATGTACATGTTATTAAACGACCTCATTAAAGACAATATAGAAATTTTAAACTGATCTGTTAGTTCCCCACCGAAAACCCTTTTGGAAAAAGAAAAAATCCCGTCATTGATGGGATTTTCCTGTAAGTGATATTTATTGTTCGAATATTAAGGCGGCCCCGACGGGATTTGAACCCGCGATCTCGGCCTTGACAGGGCCGCATGTTAAACCGCTACACCACGGGACCACTTGCGGCTTGTAGTTTACCATACGGATTTTTGAGCGTCAAGGTCATTAGTCTGGTATTTGATTTCCATATCCTTCTTGACATGCGCCTATCCATGTGCTAAATTTATTTTAGTTTCGACAACAAATTAAAGGAGATCGATATGGAGGAAGCAGGAATGACAAAATCAAGAACTCAATTAATGGTTGATCGCTTGCGTGACCTTCAGGCGTCCTCACCCGATATTGAAGCTTCTGCAATAGTGAGTGTTGATGGACTTCCTATTGCGACAGCGCTTCCCCGCGATGTTGAAGAGGACAGAGTTTCTGCAATGTCTGCTGCCATGATCTCTCTTGGAGAAAGGATTGCCAGTGAATTGGGGCGTGGAACACTGGAACAGGTATATATTAAAGGTGAAAATGGTTATGTGGTCTTGATGGCAGTTGGAGAGGAAGCAGTACTCACAACTTTGGCAAGGGAACAGGCAAAACTGGGTTTGATTTTCCTTGATATGCGCAGGGCTACTGAAGATTTGGAGAAGATGATCTGATCCATTAAACCTCCTATTCAATTTCTGATAAACAGATTTATTGAGATTGCAGAACAGAAAATCGCCTGGTAGAACCAGGCGATTAATTTTTTTCGGAAGAATCTTCCAGGATTATCGATAATTAAAAGGATTTGGTATTATCCAGGTCTTTGATTATTAAATACATCCATGAGATTTATCCATTCCTGCAGGTCGAGAGTTTCAGCTCTGCGCATAGGATCAATTCCTGCGCCAGTAAGAATGAATTCCATATCATTGGTGGAAAGATTCAAACCGGGGGAGAGTGAATTTCTGAGAGTCTTTCGTTTCTGGGAAAAACCTGCCTTCACGATTCTGAAAAAATTATCCAGGTCATTGCTGTTTATATAAGGAGTTTTGGCTAGTTCAATTTGGATAACGGATGAATCCACTTTGGGGATGGGATAGAATGCTTTCGCTGGGATTTCCATCAGGATGGTGGGGTTCCCAAAAATTCGGATACTAATAGATAATAGACTACCTTTCTTTTCTGAGCAAATTCGTTCAGCGATCTCTTTTTGAACCGTTAAGACGATCCTTTTTGGTTTGGTATCACTTTCAAGGATATGTCGAATTAGATTGGAAGTTATATAGTAGGGAATGTTTGCTACAACCACGTAACTTCCACCTGGGATCAGCTCACCGGGATGTAATTTTAATATGTCACCCTGCACAAGTTGGATATTCTTGTAAGGATGCAATATATCTTTCAAAGCAGGAAATAGCTTGTGGTCCAATTCCACTGCGACAACTTTTTCTGCGGCTAAGGCAAGATGTCGTGTCAGACTTCCAAATCCCGGACCGATTTCAAGTACAGTTTCCGTTCGATTGATCTGAGCTAAATTGACGATCTCTGCCAGGATCCTATCATCGCTGATGAAATTCTGTCCCAGTCCTTTGCTTGGTTTTATCCCATATCGATCAAGTATTGATCGGATATTCTGAGGTTTTAAATAATTTGATTGCATGAAAAAGCTCTTTACCTGGTTAATTAGTCATCATCACAATCACATGTTTCCATACCACTCGCTTTTTCAAATGCTTCTTTCCCTTCCTTGATTGAAAAATAGATCAATCCCGCGCTGCCCAGGCTGTCGATAAATCCGATACCGGTAAGCTTGAACAGCAGGCTTGAGATCAGAAGTACCATGGACATGTAAACACATACCAGGGTGCAGTTTGCATCCGATAATATTGGTTGGGAGTTCAATTTCCTGCCCACTCGACGTTTTGCCACGACTAGCCCCCACATGATCACAATGGAAATGATGGCGATGATCGATCCAGCCAATGTGTCATCTGGTTTATGACCAGTGTAAAGATTCAAAATAATCGAAATGAATAACCCAACAGATAGAATATAAAAACTGACTCCTGTGATTCGTAATGCAGTCTTTTCAAATTGACTCCTGAGAGTGTCTGGATTATTTCTGATCCGCAGGATCATGGCTACAATTCCAATACCTGAAAGCACTTCAATAAAGGAATCAACGCCAAACCCAAACAGAGTAATTGTCTCATCTGTGATGCTGAATGCAATCGAAACAATCCCTTCAAGAATATTATATAAGATCGTAAATATTCCCAACCAGATGGCAATCCTGTAATACCTGCTAATTTCAAAACCTGTCAGTGAGTTATTCAAAATTTGTTTGGAATTATTGATCATGATTATCCTTCGCTGCTAATCCTTGTGTAATACCCATAAGAGTTGGGTGCATTTTGAAGTATTGTTTCCCATCCATTATTCGTTGAGGTTTTCTTGTTAATTTGCCATCCAGGAAATCAATGCAAGTATCCACTATGGTTTTACACATGATTGGTTCAATTCGATCTCTTAGACTCCGAATAGTTTCACCATTGAGAGGGGGGATTTTTACTATTCTCAAGATGTCGCCAGTATCAATTCCCTTGTCCATGAAATGAACAGTTATTCCAAGCTTATCCGGATTTCCTTCCAGGATTGGCCATTCGACTACATCCATTCCCCGATATAAGGGAAGGACTCCCATGTGGCAGTTTATCACACCATGACCGCTATTCGACAGTATCTCCTGGCGGAGTAAACCCCCACCAGTAAAAATGACCAGGTCTGGCTGTAAAATTTTCAACCCTTCTATTACTACCGGATCATTAAGATCGTTGCATTGAATAACGGGGATACCTGGATCCTTCTTGAATTCGAATAGATCTGTTACTTTTATCCCCTGTTCCTCCCTGAAAGCCCTTATATCACCTACTCTCTGGTAACCTGCCTCCCTGAGAACTAGCTTTTTCCAAATCTTTGTGATCAATCTGGATCCATCTCTACGGTATTCATTGATAAATCTTTTTGGATTGAGCAGGTTTCTGACATAAATGGTTTGGATCTTAATTCCTCTACGAATCAACAATGCTGTTACAGTAGTCGTGTATAAGCTGTATCGATTTGGAGAGAAAATACAAATTTCAGGCATACACAAATCCACCGGAAATATTTTTCAGGGCAGCCTCCCGCATTATCAATAATCTGAATTGCATCAGATTTATTTGAGTGGGATGTTTCCTGCCTTCCAAAAAAAATTCTCTTCCATCGAAAGAGTACAGCCAATGTTGATCCATTAGCTTCAATACGATATTCAGGTATCGCAGGTCATGCCATGCAAAATGACAATCCATAAGCAAGGCAGTCAATTCAAGCATGGTAATTCTTCCAGTCAAGATCGAATCAAACGTATTCGTGCATTTCTTTTTAAGAATAGCATGGTTAATTTCAAGAAAGCGCATGATTGTTTCAGCCCAATCTGTCACCACATCAATTTTGGCTTGCTTAAAAACAAGGCTCCTCAAATATTGGATTCCTGCTATATCCATATTCTTGAAAGCTGGTTTTTTATTTATCATGGGATTTTCAACAATCTCGATAGGTCGGATGTTTAAATGGGGTTTCAAACCAAGGATCGCATCACAGCCATACAAATATCCTAATGCGAACTTGTGGGAATCGAGAATATCTGAGTCCATTTCTGCAATTACATTCCAAAGTCTTGATAAAGGCACATTATTGCTCATCCTGTTACCTGGCATAATGCCGATTTCCCTTCCAAACCTTTCAGGGCTTCACCGAATATATAGAATTGTTCACTGGATTGAGGACCATCTGAAAACCCAATTACGCCAAACTTAAAATATCTTTTAGGCAAGCCATCGTATTTATATTGAGCAATATCTTCCCATGCATTCAGGTCCTTTGTAGCCATGATGTGAGCATATTGATCTTTTACCCCCAGCCCGATCTCCTGGGCAGTCGCGGCAAGGTAATAACCATCCACCAATCGTTTGATATACCACACTGGTCCTGGAAATTTGGTCAGGTGTTCAATTTTCCTTGTTCTTCGATCCATCCTGATATGAAACGAATCTTCGAGTTGAGAATCCATGATCCAATGGATTGAATCTTCCTCGAAGAATGCATTGCACATACGGTATGATTGCTGTCCATCTCCAACCCATTCAATGTTGGTGAAATCCTTGTCGGTGCAAATGGCATAACATTCCCCGGCAAAATCTCCGGTGAAGACCCATAACTTTTCTTCATACTTGTCCCAATAACAACCATGGATGTGCTTGATCTTCCCGGCATCAAAAGAATAGATCTTCTGCCAGCTTATTCCTGAGTCCTGGCTTCGATAAATGGGAACCTCTGAACGGGAAGCATTATTCCCGTATTCTCCAAAATAGATCTCGTTATTTTCTGTAACCAACATGGATTGATGGAGGATATTTCGGCAGTTTGATAATTTCAATACCTTGGTAAGTGTTTTGGAGTTGTGATCGAAATGGTACACAGATCCCTGCCTGATAATGACCAGCCCGTCTCTTACTGGTACCACATTGCACTTATCAAGTCGTAAGGCACGTCTCCCGAGCCGAAATTGCCCTGGAATGGATAAAATGCCATCCCCTGGAAGATCAATATTCGTTTCATTCCCAATCTGGTTTATAAAGACCTTGTTGTATTGACTGCTGATGAGTAGGTTTCCATCATAGTAATGAATGATTTCACGATCCATTAGGGATTTTTGGATAAATTCCATGATGTTATATTTTACCGTAACACGCATTGATATTAATAACTTGGAATCACATTGCAAATTTTTTGCATTAATATCTACATATTGATGATAGGACTTTGAAGATAGATTTAATGTGTATACTTGTGTTATCTCAATAATTGTGAGAACAATGGAATCTGAATATCTGATCACTAGTTCATCAAACCAGGTCGTAAAACTTGCCCGCTCGCTGCTGCAAAGGAAAAAACGGGATGAAAGTGGATTGTTCCTTGTGGAAGGTATCCATCTTGTCAGCTCATTATTTGAAGCCGGATGGAATGTTTATACGATCCTCTATTCTCCTGAGTTGCTTTCAAGCGATTATGGTCACCAACTGGTCGAACAACAGGAACAACAGGGGACCAGATGTTATCGTATCTCCCCGGATTTATTCAGGAAGATATCGGGCAAGGATAACCCACAGGGGATTATCGCGATTGCATATCAACAAACCCATAAACTGGAAGACCTGGATACGCGAATTTTTCAATGGGGGATCGCCATCGTCTCTCCCCAGGACCCGGGGAACGTGGGCACGATCATTCGAACGCTGGAAAGTGTGGGAGCAGATGGACTTATCCTTCTTGATGGAGGTGTAGATCCTTATCACCCTTCCTGTGTTAGAGCTGGGATGGGTGCATTATTTTGGAAACCGATTCTGAAATCTTCATATATGGAAATGGCTTCTTGGGCTCATTCAAATGGCTACCAATTGATTGGAACATCTGCACATGCTGAAAATGATTATCGTATTTTGTCAACGGTAAAGAAACCCTGTATACTCCTTTTGGGAAGTGAACAAAAAGGATTGAGTGACGAGCAATTAAACTCTTGTGATATTGTTGTTTCCCTGCCTATGCGAGGTCACTCAACTTCTTTGAATCTTTCCATAGCTGCAGGTATTCTGATGTATTCCATGTTCTCGGAATAATTAAAAAGAACAAGGAAGTTTTACCTTCCTTGCCCTGATTTGATGATCTTGTTGGGAAATTAGAATTCGTCTTCTTCATCTAGCCATAGATCTTCTTCTTGATCTTCTTCCCACTCCTCGATCTCTTCTTCCTCTTCATCCCAGTCTTCTACTGAAGCAACTCCTTCTGATGGAGAATAGGTGGCACAACCAGTGTCAGGGTCGATCTCCACTGCTGCAGCGCTGCAATATCCTTCATCTACGAATACACAATCATTGTAATGGCAACGGATCCTTGGCATGAAATCCTCCTAGTTGCTCAGGTTGTTCACAAGCCTGATCAATGAGATAATGAAAATAATGGTGATGACAATCGCTGATGCAACACAAAATGGACATACTGCATAAATCACGAAATACTCTATGTAAGTCAGGTAACCAGAAAATAACACTCCCACCAGGCTGATTCCAAATATAAGCAGGCTTGAATTTTCTTTGGTAAAAAGATTCCGCATTTCAAAGAACACTAGGATAATGATCGCCAGATAAGCCAGTACACCGAGAAGCGCCACTGGAATTCCATATAATTCAGAATAACGGCTGGCGTTAACTGTTGCACAATCTCCACTTCCCAGGCACATTGCATTGTTATTGGATAGCTTGTAGATCAATAAATATACTGAATCGATTAATCCAATAACAGATAGTATTGTTATTGTCCCGATGGTTTTATTTTTCATAAACATTGCCTTTTAGAATAGACGCCTTAATAACCTGAACTCACCCGATAAAATGATGTGAAATAATATCACAAGTTTCTCATTGGTCAATTCCAATTTCCAGTTTATATAAACCAGCAGCTTACCTGACTGCCTGCCGGCAGGGATTTTACCCCAGAGGGTAAAATCAGTAAAGTATTTGCTTTGATCAATGAGTGCAGGTTTCCAGAGCCCTGATGACCGGTCAATTTTGCCTTCCATATACCATTCTCCAATACAGCAATTCCACGAAGGTAGCTTTCCCTTCCATCTGATTGGATCTCATCTTCGAGGATTATGGATTGGACTGGTCTAAATAGAGATGCTGCACCGATCAATTTTAATAGAACAGGACGAACGAATAATTCGAAACTGACAAAAGCCGAAACCGGGTTGCCTGGAAGACCAAAGAATGGGATACCACGGTAACTTCCGAAAGCAAGTGGTTTTCCGGGTCTGACATTCACCTTCCAGAAATCCAGGCTGCCGTTTTCTATCACGACATGACGCACATAATCAAACGCACCAACACTGACTCCCGCAGAAGAGATGATCAGGTCAACCTTAGCATCAACAGCTTCATCAAGGGCTTCTTTGATTAGGGTTTTTTCATCAGGAACGATCCCAAGGTTTAAACTCCTCGTTCCTGTTTCTTCAGTCAGAGCTCTCAGTGTATATGAATTGGAATCTCGTGTTTTCCCTGGGGTTAAAGGGATGCTTGCTGGTATCAACTCATCTCCGCTTGATACGATGGCTGCGACCGGTGATCTGTGAACCGTAACTTTTTCGTATCCCAAGCTTGCTAGAAAACCAAGTCCTTGTGGTCGAAGTTTTGTTTTTCTTTCCAGAACCAGGTCTCCGATGCAAATGTCCTCACCTGATGTTCGAATGTTATCTCCTGGTTGAACCTCATGATATAAGTTCACATTTAATGGTGCGGAAGAATCAGGGTCTCTGAAATTAAAATCTGTGTCTTCATATTTGATAACAGCATCAGCACCCTGGGGAATAGGTGCACCGGTCATGATCCGGGCGCAGGAACCAGGCGTGATCGGAATATTTGGATTTTTTCCTGCTGGGATGTCATCAATCACCCGCAGCGTGATTGGATGGTCCCGTCCAGAACTAATTGTGTCTTTGGATTGAACCGCAAAACCATCCATGGAAGAATTATCAAATGGCGGAAGGTTCATGCTTGCGATAATATCTTTACCGAGGTATTTACCCGAGGTTGACTCAAGGGATTCTTCGATAAGATCTGTGGGTGAAATGACTGCCAGGATCTTTTCCTGGGCATCCTTGACAGAAAGCAAATCAGCCACCTTTTACCCTTTGAGCTTCAAGCACGTTGGGGATATTTTCCATCCTTGATAATACCCTGCTCAGTTGGGCGATATCTTTAACCTCAATCACCAACCCTAGGTCCGCAATATTCTTGCTCACTCGTACATTAACATCCACGATATTTACAGACTCACCTTCCAGCAAACTGGAAAGATCACCCATTAAACCTTGTCGGTCATAAGCAGTGATCCTTATCGATACCGGGTAGGTGCGGATTTTTTCTCCCCAGGAAACCTTGATTAATCGCTCCCTGTCCTTTGTGCGCATAATATTAGGGCAGTCCATCCTGTGAATTGTGGCGCCTCTGCCGCGGGTTATGTATCCGATAATTTCGTCTCCTGGTGTTGGGTTGCAGCATTTGGCAAAATTAGTAAGAAGATCTTTCAATCCCAACACGGTGACTGCGTCAGAGGAGGATTGTTCACTCGTGGGTGGCACCACGATTAATGAGTCGCTGGTCTCTTTATCATCAAGAAGGAAATTAAGGGTTTTAGAAACCGAAAGATCTCCACATCCGATGGAGAGATAAAGTTCATCAACACTTCGGTTGAATCTGCTTGCAAGTTTTTGCAGGGTTTTTTCATCTGGTTCAGGCATCCCCAGTCTGGTTATTTCCCGGGAAAGCATTATTTTCCCCTGCACTTCATTCTGTTCCTTATCCTGTTTCTTAAACCAGGCTCTTATCTTGGATCGAGCTCTTTGCGTTTTAACCAGTCCCAGGCTGGCATTTAACCAGTCCCGGCTTGGACCACCAATTTTGGATGCCAGGATCTCAACCTGGTCTCCCGTCTTGAGTTCATAATCAAGGGGTACCAGCTTTCCGTTAATTTTTGCACCCCTGCAATGGTTGCCGACATCAGTATGAACATGATATGCAAAATCAATGGGAGTAGACCCGGATGGAAGGTCAATGATGTCTCCCCGTGGGGTAAAAACGTAGACCCTGTCTTGAAAAACATCAGTTTTCATGCTGTCCACGAATTCCTGGGCATCATCGACATCGGTTCGCCATTCCATCATCTTCCGGAGCCAATTGATCCGCTCATCATACTTGGCTGGTTGACCGCCTTCCTTGTATCTCCAGTGAGCTGCGATGCCAAACTCGGCACTTTGATCCATCTCAGCTGTTCGTATTTGGACCTCTACGGGTTTTCCATCATCGTAAATAACTACTGTATGCAGGGATTGGTAAAAGTTGTCTTTTGGCGCAGCGATGTAATCATCAAACTCATTGGGAAGTGGTCTCCAATGCATGTGTATTATCCCAAGTGTGGCATAGCAGGCAGGTACATCTGGTACGATGATTCGTACCGCCCGAATATCTCGAACTAGTTCAAATGGTTTTCCTTTATCAACCATTTTCTTATAGATCGAATAGATGTGTTTTGGTCTGCCTGTTATTTCCCCCTTGATGTTGTTTTCTGCAAGGATCCTGGTTAGTGCAGTGATGATTTTTTGTACCTGCGTTTCCCTGATCTCTCTTCTTTCTTTGAGTTGTTCAGCAATTTCCTTGTACTTTTCCGGTTGAGCGTATCGAAAGGCAAGGTCTTCCAATTCCCACTTAACCTGCCAGATTCCCAGTCGATTAGCCAGAGGGGCGAAAATATCCAGTGTCTCCTGGGCGATTCGCTTCCGTTTTTCATCTTCAAAAAACCCCAGGGTGCGCATGTTATGAAGCCTGTCTGCCAATTTGATCAGGATAACCCGTACATCGTCCCCCATGGCCAGGAATGTTTTCCGTAATGTTTCAATGGTCAGTTCATGCTTTCTATCCCGTGATTGCTTTATGAACTGGTCACTTTTTCCCTTTTCATCAGATTCGCTTACTTCACCAGCTCTGCTGACTCTTGGTAGGTGAGTCAGTTTTGTGACACCATCGACCAGGTTTGCAACGGTATCTCCGAAATCTCTCTGAAGGTCCTTTAATGTTATCTTGGTATCTTCAACAGTATCATGGAGCAGGGCTGCAGAAATGACTTCTGCTGGCATTCCCAGATCAATCAGGATGGCAGCGACAGCCAGGCAATGATTTAAATACGGTTCACCGGAAATCCGTGTTTGACCTTTATGGGCTTTATCAGCGACCTTGTAAGCGCGATGGATCAATTCCCTGTCAATTGTTGATGTATTTTCTGGCAGGAGGTCGGATAATTCCTGGAAATTTAAAGGTGAGGCGATTTTCATCATACTCTCATTGGATCAATCTCAAGGCCACGGAACTGTGACAGGATCAGTGTACCCATGCTTTTCCACCACATATAATAAAGCAGAAGATGGTTCACTGCAACCCGGTTCATCTATTAAGGTGATGGTGGTGCTATCGGTATGGTAAGCATGCCATGTGATCATATTTCTTTGGCAGAGATAAGCTTCAATAAGGTATCCCCTGTCATCGTCAATGGTCATCCAAACAGGTTCCCAATTAATTATTACTTCATTCCCAGATCGATGCGATGATACTCTTTGAACAGGACCGTACAAGGTGGAATGTGGTAGATTAACCTTTTTTTCCCAGACTGTAAAAATATCACCATGAATATCGAGTTGTGACGCAGCGACCCAGCACTGGTAAGCTATTTTTTCGGGCTGAACCCATAGCCAGGTGCCGGAATTATTTCTTCCCCAGATCTCAACTTTGTCTCCAGCATATAAACCTGCAGCAAACAGGTAAGCGGTAGCCGGTCCATATCTGCAGTTGGATTGCTCAATAACGATACCATCCGGAAAATCAAATGTGGGGGTCAGGGTGATTGTGGCAGTATTTGTGATAGTTGGAGTATTTGTTATAGTCGGGCTCGATGTTATCGTTTGTGTCTGGGTGATCGTGGATGTATTGGTTAACGAAGGTTGAGGAGTAATGGTGTGATAAGTTGTTTCTGCTGCCAATAAAATAGGTGTTTCTTGGTTTGATTCCAGAATTCCAGAACATGCCTGCAGCAAACCAGCAAGTGTGGATATGATTATGATCGATATGATGACTGCTTTTATACGTAAATGAAACATAATATTTTGAGTATCTTGTGATAATTAGTGAAGCTTAATATAAACTACAAATCAGGTTTGAGCAATTGAATCGATGAAGGATTATTAACATTGATGCAAGCCAACCGATTTTATCGTACACTTAGTTAATCAAACAGGTGAAAAATGATTGAGAATCAAGCATTGAAAACGAATGTTACTCGCTTTTTGGATTCCAAAAAGATCTCATACAAGGTTTTTATTTTGCCGGAAGAAAAACTTGGTGCAGTAAAGACTGCAAAAATTTTAAATATTCCAATTGGAAATGTGTATAAAACAATTGTTGCTGTCCGGCAGACACCAGGAAAACCGGTTCTGGCGGTGATCCCTGGTGACCATCAACTAAATTTGAAACTTCTTGCGGAATATCTTAAAGAGAAGAAAATGATCCTTCCCACTGAAAATGAAGCTGAGAAATTAACAGGGTTGCAGGCGGGTGGGATCTCGCCATTGGCGTTAATCAACAAGGGCTTTCAAGTTGTCTTGGATATCTCAGCCAGGGACAAAGAAAAGATCCATATTTCTGGAGGTAGAAGAGGTCTAAATCTTCAATTAAATCCAAACGATCTTGCAGTATTGACAGCTGCAAGATTTGCAGCTATAAGTTTGCTGCTTGACAGGGAAGCTGGTTAACGAAATTTATCAAAAAGACTTAGGAATCAAACTCGCCAATTTGATCGCCATTGATCCAGACTGAATATTTCCCTGTTGGAAAACTACCCATCGGAATTGTGACTTCAATAGGCTTGATCACCTGGGCACACATCATTTCAGGGTCCAATACGGTATAGACTTCAATTTGGATCTTAAATTGCTGATCGGGTTGACTTATATCGACCCGTAATTCATGACATGGAGTAGGAAGTGATCCGCTTAAGGATAGGCTGACTTGTATCGGGTAACTTTCCATGATATTGAGAGTGGATTTATCCATCATGAAATTTCCCCGGATCTTGGATGAATCAATTGGCTGGGGGGAATAAGCATTTGGGATGACTGTTGGGAAAATAACATCAGAGCCATCTTTATCAGGATTTGGTGTATCCATAAGTGGATCAGAAGCTTGTGTACTTGAACAGGAAGCCAGGAAAAATAATACTATCAAAAATCCTATTAAACGCATGGATCTCCTTGTACTTAATAATAATGTTTCTTTATTATATGACGAATAATGATAAGGTTTTGTTCCTTTGAGTCAGAGCGACAACCCATAAATCACCATTCATTCACTCATTCTCATGATTTATAAATTATATCCTTTGCATTTGAGAATGGATAAGAATTTATAACCTATTATAAATATTTTGAATAAATGGCTGTTGAACTACTGACCCTCCAGGGTATACCGCACAGCTTCAAACAGGTGTGGTGCTTCAACATAGATTCCAGTACCGCTAACTGCAATCCTTCCATCTTCAAGCCTGATTTCTCCGCTTGCATGGATCTTTCTTGCCTCTCTCCTAGTAAAACGAGCTTCCAGCGACAAGTTTTCTTCCAATGGGAGTGGAAGCAGGTAATTGATCGTAAGGTTAACAACTGCCACATTGATGCCTGTCCTCCAGATGGCAGCTCCCATGGCTTCAACCAGGATTGCAGCCGATGCGCCTCCATGGGCATAACCCGGAGGTCCCTGTTGAGAGATTCCTAACTTGAATGTTGAAAAGATGGTGTTTTCCTCGTCCGTAAACCAGCGTAAACCAATTCCGTGTGGATTGCCGGATCCACAAACATAGCAGGTACCGTGCTCCATGATTCTTTGTTTTTGCTTCATTGTGGACCTTCCATTTCCATGATCGTTCTTACGAAATTGATTACCTCTTTAGATAATGTCATGAATCAAAAAGAATATCTTTGTTTGCCCGTCTGAAATATGCCTGATAGGCAATTGTTTCTTCGATTAAATGCTGTAAATCTTTCCATAGAACTTCCAGCCTTGGTTTATCTTGCTTTCTATTTCCGGCGTGTAAGATTATCTCTTCGGCGGTAATTACAGCTATTTGGATCTCACCTTTCGCTTCCAACCATGAGATGGCTTGTCGAATCGTTTTTGGATCCTGTTTAGTGGCTGCTGCCAGTGCTGTTATAGAGGTCGTTCCATTATGATGCTCGATCCTATATTTGATCAACCCCATCAAGTGCCTGATCACTTTGTCAGCATCAGGTGATTCTTCCTCATCTTTTAAAAGGATTATTTTTGACGGGTTGGAGCTTTCCAATACCTGGTTCAGGACAAATTGTGAAGGGGGAGTGGTCAACAAGGCTAATACTTTGGTTGGAAATAAACCGTTCCTGTCAGTAATTTTTATTTCGGGATTGGATATGATTATCTTTTCCTCCAATTTTTTCTTATTCCATCCTTCCAACCAGACTATGCTGTTTTCCGGTAACCTTTCGATGATCTTTATTGGTTCATCGATATCCCTTTTATCTTCAACCACCAATTTTGGACTAGTGGATTCGAACACGATGCTCTTACATATCCTGGAATCAACAAAAGAAAGTTGGACTTGTTTTTGCCCCTTCCAGTTATTTGTATTGATATTCACTGCCAAATCGACCTTCTCATCAGGAAGGCTTTGATCACCTGCATTCCACCATAAGACTGTTTGTGAATTCCCCTTATCATCCAGTACCAAAAATTTCATATGATCACTATTTCGTCCGATTCTTGTGGGATCATGGATGGAAAGGTTATTTATGCTAAAAACTGGTTTCTCATTTCCAGGTCCATACGGAGCCAGGAGATTGATGTTTTCAACAAGATCTAAGGTGATTTCATCCAGTGTCAGTAATCCATCGATTGTTAATTTTCTTTCGATTGAATATTCAATTTCTTTGGACCTTATGGATTCATTCAATTTTTCATTGAAGAGGTTAATATTTTCTCCAATAATGGACAACCCTGCAGCCATCGGGTGCCCTCCCAATTGAATAAGCAGTTCCTTGTGTGATGCTATTGCTTTGTGAATATCAAATCCTTCTGTTGATCTTGCGGAACCTCTGGCAGGTTCCCCTTCTGGGCAAGAGAGAAGGATGAATGGTTTTCCATACCTTTCTACCAATCGGCTCGCTACAATCCCTAGAATCCCGCCTGGCCATGTCGGATGGGATAGAACAATTACAGGTTGTTCCAATATAGAAGGGTTTTCCTTGATTTGGGCTTCTGCTGCACCAAATACCTGGTTTGAACGATGTTTGCTTTCTGCTACCAATCCTTCGATCAAGGATAAGATCACTTTTACTCGAACTACATCGCTTGTAGTTAATAACTCCACACCCATGTTGGCATCTGACAGCCTCCCGAGAGAATTCAACCATGGAGCTATAGTAAAGCTGATCTGTTCTTCAGTAAGACTCTCATGGTCCAACTCACTGGCTTCTATAAGAAGATTCAACCCGACAATTTGGGTGCTTTTTAGTGACCGCAAACCTTTTTGAACGAGGAACCTTGTATCACCATGCAGAAGTGCCAGGTCTGCGACCAATCCTAGCGCAGCCAGTTCCACAGGGATACCAATTGGATCCACCTCAAACCTGGTGGCTAATTCTTCTGCCAGCTTATATGCGACCCCTACTCCTGCCAGGTCAGCCAGTGGGTGGTTTCTATTCAGGAATTTTGGGTTGGTGATTCCGGCTGCCCTGGGGAGTTCCTGCGGAAGGTCATGGTGGTCAGTGATCAGGACTTCAACATTCCTGGAGTTTGCATAATCTACGGCTTCGTGTGCAGTTATTCCTGTATCACATGTTAAGATCAGTTGAGCACCATCGCTGAGTACCTTTTCAAGGACTTGTAAATTTATCCCATGTGTTTCCGGTCCACGAATAGGAACATGATAGGTGACAATTCCTCCGATCTTTTTTAAGGTCGAGAGTAAAATGGCAGTTGATGTCTGTCCGTCAACATCGAAATCGCCCCAGACACAAATGGATTGCCCGTTCCTGATTGCTTTCTCAACTTGATCAGCCACATCCATTAAACCTGGAAGTTCCCTGCTTGGGGATGGTTTATAAAAATCAGGGTCCAAAAATCCTTTGATCTGGTCTTCGGTTTGAAGATCCAGTTTTTTGATCCTGTCAGCCACGATTGGATGATAACCAGGTAGGAATACCTTGTTTGAATTTTCAGGTTCGATCCAGGTATATTTGGAATTTTCCATGGTTCCCTGTCCTAAAACTCGATCTCCTCGATCTGATCCATCGTAAGGTCTGGCATATCCATGGAGATATCGAATTCCTCATCCCAATTCCCGGCACTTACACCTCTATCGCAATACGATCGATAAACACAGAATCGGCATTTCGATTCGTCTTCCGTAATCTTGAATTCACGCTGTAAATCAATCCGTTTGATCAATTTTTCTAGGTGCTGTCTGTCTTTATCAAATTGTGATTCTGAATAAGCCAGTTTGATTGGTTGTGATGGAAAATTAGCAAACCAGTAGATCATTTCAATGTTTCCTGGATCGAATTCCTGGTAATTAGTTAATATTGGAGCTATGGTTGCCAGGAGCCAGCAATAAACCCTCGTCTGGTAACGAAGCTGCATCGTACTTTCATTTGGTCTTTTATGGTAAGTCTTCCAATCGAATATTCTGATCTTTTCTCCATCAATTGCGATCAGATCGTACTTGGCAGTGATCTTGTGATCACCTAAACTTGCGATCAAAGTGGTTTCAGGGTAAAGGATATTCCCCTCCAACTGCAAGTCGGAATGCAAATAATTCTGCCACCATTGTGAAAGTGGAAATGTTCCTGCAAGGTTGGTTAACTTTTCAACAGGGATTCCGGATAAATGTTGCTGAACCAGGCGATGAAATCTCTGGCCTTCTATCTGCCGGCGTTCATTTTCGAGCACAGGTTCAACCTCGATGGATGGCCAGGCAAGCCTTTCGATATATCGTAGAAGGAATCGTTTTTCACAATCATGATAATCCTGTAAAGAGGATTGACTGAATGTGAAAGAGGTGGGTAGTTGTTCAATTGTCATAATCGATTACCAAAATCAACCTTTAAATAAACAAGCGAAATTAAGAACCTTGCTGGGATGCCACAGGTCCATCATCCATGGTTCGCTTCCCACCATGCTTGTAGTGCCACCAGGGGTATCGCAGCTTTCATTCCACCGTTTCTGCCTGTGTTCCACGACAGGAACAATTCTTTCTTTGCTCTAGTGATCCCAACATACAAAAGGCGGAGACGTTCTTTTGAATAGTCCAATCTCGCAGCCATAGATGCCTGCCCCTCCAGGTACAGACCATTTTCTTTCTTTGATGTGACATCATGTAATTGTGCAAGGGCTTCAGCTTCCAGGTCTAATTTCGATCTGATGTACCATTTTTCTGCGATATAAGCATCGAAAGGTTGTGCAGATGGAAAATCATAATTGTTAATGGAAATCAGGTAAACTCTGTCCCATTCCAAGCCTTTGGCTTTGTGCATGGTTGTGATCACAACTTTGCCTTTATGGATGCCGGGATCAAATCCATGTTCGTCTGAACTGAAACCCATGAAGTTGCGCTCGTTTCTGGCGATTACCGCAAGCTCATTGCTCAGTTCAGGCAAACCCCATTCATTATGAGCATTTGCAGTCTGGCGCAGCATAAGCGCCAATTTATAGATCAGCGCCAGCTCAGTTGCTTCGGTGAATATATCTTGAGCAATTGTCAGGACGATCTGGTCGATAGGCAGTAAAGTTGTCCCCTGCCAGCGTGTGACCAATATCTTGAATTCTTTGATCTCGTTGATCGCCTGTTCTTTTGATCCCTCCGAAAGATCCAGGAATTGTTTGTATTCCTCCAATTTGTCAATCCAATTATTACCAGGTCTGGGAGAGGTGTATGTCTCGAGATCGGCGCACTTCTTAAGGATGGATGATACGGATTTATAGAGCTCATGGTTTTCATCAGTTTTTTCCCTCCATCCTCTGCGCCAAACTTCATAACACCTTGCAAGTTTTCTTGAATTCAATGGGTCCGCGAGGTAGGCAATGATGTTTCCAACCGCACCTGCGGTAGTCCGCGTTGATGTTGTGTTTTTCAAGTATTCAACATAAGCGATCCCTCGCAGTTTCAATTGATCTGCAACATCAGAACCACGGTCATTCCGTGGGACAAGTACTGCCACTGTCTCTTCCTGGTGGTCTGGTAGCCAAGATTCTATTGAGTCGATAACCATCTTGACTTCATCCGCTGGTGTTAATTTTCCTTCCGCGAAATGGATGGATTCCGGATCGTTCTCAGGATTTGGTTGAGGATCATCTGGTGGGGATGGAGTGATAAATGGAGGAGCTGACAATGCATCACGTAATGTATCTACTGGATGCTCGTTCATTGTCCATCGGACAAGTTGATTGGCTAGTTCAATGATGGAGGGCTGCGAACGCCCGGACTCAGGCAGATCAAAGTTATAATCTGCCTCGGTTGAAATAAAGTTCCGTAGATATCTTGGGTTGGCTGTAGTGAAAGTCTCAAAGATCGCCTGGTTTGGATCTCCAACCCGTACCCAATTTCCACCCTTCCCGCATAACAATCGCAAAACACGTTCCTGTAATTGGCTGCTGTCTTGAGCTTCATCTTCCAGGATATATGGCCATCGATTTTGCAGACGTTCCAGGTAATCATGATCCATCTCCAGCAGGCTTAAAGCAAAACGGATCAGGTCATCAAAATCTACAGCGCCTCGGTACGCCAACGCTCTCTGGTAATCCAGGTAGATCTCGCTACCCATTTGTGCCAGTGGCAGATTATCAGGTAAATGATGTAGTTCCTTTATCAATTCCTCAGGTTCAAAACATAGATCTTTTGCAGTTCTGATGAAACTATTGGTAATATTACCAAGGGTGATTGGCAGGTCATTGCTCTGGATCCATTCCTTTTTTTTATCTGTTATATCGGAAGAAATGAAATCTTCCATAAATGCTGGATGTGTTTTCAGCCAGGTAAAAGTTGCATCATTGCGGATCAGGTTCGCCTCTCGATCATCAATGATCTGAAATCTTTCATCTAGGCCAACCAGTGATGGTTTCTCGCGAACAATATCATGAGCAAGCCCATGCAGGGTCCGTACACGATAACCGATCTGGGGCAGCAAACCAAGCTGTGAGATAAAACTGGCAATCCTGGACGAGAAATTTTCAACTGCTGAATTCACCAGGGTGACAACCAGCACCTCCTGTCCAGGATCGATTTTTCCACCCGATATGATATCCGCCGCCAGGCGGGAAAGAGTCCATGTTTTGCCAGACCCGGGAACAGCAGATATACCCATCTTGCCACCAAGGTAGGATAGAATTTTCTCTTGCGAAGGACGGGGCTTATAAATCATTCTTCTTAAGATTTGGAAAGACCAAATTGAAACAATAGGATCATATATAACTCTGCAAAACTCTTTGTAAGGCTTTCAAAAGGTTCCCTTGTTGTTCAAAACCGCTTTCATTAAAATTACTGATACCAAGATATAGGTGTTCTTTGCATCGATGCAGTAATCCATTCACCAGGCGCCTTAGAGATTCCTGGTTGGATGATATCTCATCTGCATCGCTCCACAAAATATGTCCCTCCCTGCCTTCTTCTTCCCAATTTCTGCTGAGCACATATGGATGGGTTAATGGTTGATTGAGACGTTCAAACCAGCCATTGGATCCTGGATCTAGCCAGAATTGGATCGCAACAGGTTGGTTCATCATGAGGAAAGTGTGGGCAGGTGAAAGGAGTACTGCCTCCTCCTGATTTGATAACAACGAGTCGTTATATTGCGCTGCAAGGACACCATCGTATAAAAGTTTGACATACTCCAGGCCAAGATCGTGATCATTTGATAATTCAGAATTCTGTTCAAGAGCCATGGTTGATCGAAAATTCTTGATCGATTCGATCAGGCTGGCGGCGGTTCGGGAAGCATCTGGGTTTTGGTGAAATCCGAAGCCGGGTTGAGATAGGATTTCGCCGAATAACCTGCGCACGAAATGGTCCAGAGGTTGAGGATCCAGTTTCAGGTATGCTTCGATCCTTTTTCTAATTTGTTCATACCTGTTGCCAAAAAGATAGGTGATGCGTTCTTGAATGTCCGACTTGATGTGGTCGAAAGAAGTCAATTGTTGATCCTTTTGCTGAATAACCTTACTTGCCAGCAATTGTGACCTAACCAAATCCATGTCTTTGATACAAAAGAAGAACATGTTACCGATGTCTGATATGGATGGCATAAGCTTCCAAGTGGGATGGCATAGTTTGGATAATGTCAGGATTGCCTGGCTGGCAGGTTCATCCCGCAGCGAGCGCGATGGCCTCAAGGATCGAATTGGAATGTCAAGGGTAGAAAACCTATTGAAAATGGAAAACCGCATGGAATCAGACAAAAAAGGTGCCAGGATTGCGATTTCTGAAGGAGGAATTCCGTTATCTTTGATAAGATTGTGAACCTTTTCAGTTACCCAATCCAGCATCTGGGGGAAGAACCTTGAATCTGGAGTAAAAGTTACAGGAATTCTTGCTTGCTTATCGGGTTTGTCATGGCGAATTAAGTTGATGGATCCACTCAAATGATCACGAAAGCGATTTGCCAGGTCCGCTATTTCTTCCGACATGACAAAACTGGTCTCAAGCCTGAAATACTTACTGCATTTATCTTTAAGCCTTATCGCCGAGCTCTGATCAGCACCAAGGTATTTTCTATATCCACCATCCTGGTCAAAGATGATCAAGCTTGACGAAAAGTTATCCATCAAGTCAAGAATTAAATCGTGTCCACGAGGAGTATCCTCTTCTGGATTGTCATAGATCAAATGCTGATATGCCTGCTGAAGGTAATTTTGGACTATTGGGAGAGGCCAAAGAACATTCCAGAATGTTTCCATTAATAGCGAATAGTCAAGAAGATTATGATCAAGGCAGTATTCTCTGAACCGATTGGCACAAACCTGCACATCATTGAATACTCTTCGTTGTGCTGCTTCTCCCATCCAGGCTTTATCCAATCGTTCGCCAATCTCTGAATGAGGAAATCCTACAAACGCGGATTTGTTCAAATTATCAAGGATCTGGCTGAACAAACGATTGCGATCAATTACTACGGAAGAGAAGTACCCTTTATCTAAAAACGGCTGGACAACCCTTGCCATGTGATACTGCGCGGTTTCAAGGGAAAGGAAAACTGGTGGTTGATCAGTTTTGTTGGAAAACCCCCCAAATTCTAAAGCGAAAGGCCAGTACAGATCGACGATCTTCCTCGCAATGCTGCCGATCGTCATAAAATTTACTTTACTGCCAGAGTAAAATTTATGATCCAGCAAACACTTCTCAAAGGGTTTAAACAACGTTTTTTGTGGTACAAGGATCAGGATGGTATGACCTGCGGACCCCTCGTCAAGCAGCCGCAGCATTCTCTGTGCGCCAACTGTAGTCTTCCCGCAACCGGCAGGTCCTGTAAGGAAGATCTGTCCTGGTATTGGTTGACGAAGGACTTCTTCTTGTTCTTTGGTAGGATTAACCATGGCTCAAGATTAGCGGATGCTATCCGGTTTGTCAATGGTCCACGCATGAAAGGTGGGTGGAAATGTATTCTTTGAATATTGCAGGGAGCAATTCTCAAGTTTCATTAATTTAAGGAGGCATTTATGATATTTTTGTTAGAGATTAGCTATTAATCATTCCTTAATAAGGATAGTGGGAATAAAATAATTCATGATGGTCTATGAGATATATTTTTTGAGTTCTTACTGAGTATAAAGAGGATCTTATGAAACAGTCAACGGCATCCAAACAAAGGATTAAATTATTCCTTCTGGCTGGCTTAATTATTATCCTTTTATCTTCATGCGGTTCACAGTCGGATAATACAGAAACGACGGTCAGTTTTTCGTCCGATGTGGCTCCTATTTTAAATCAGCGCTGCATAGGCTGTCATGGAAATGGTCAACCTTCTGCTGGTCTTGATCTTTCAACTTATGAAGGGGTAATGGCAGGAGCAAAGGGACGGGAAGTTGTGGTGCCAGGAAATCCATCGAAAAGTTTGTTGGTAACCAATGTCAAGTCAGGAAAAATGCCCAGGAATGGTGCCAAATTGACAGCGGAGCAGATAACCATATTAAATGATTGGGTTTCCGAGGGGGCACCGGACAATTAGTGTTATCTGGTTGCCATGATTTCTATATGAATATTGATTGACAGTACGGAAACCATCAGCTATAATACTGTGCGCTTAAACCCCGTCTGATGATGACAGGAAAAGCTAAACAATCCCGGCTTCCCCGTAAACTTGCGCAGGTTGTAAGTCACCCGCAGGGTGTGCGGTGAAGCGAAGACCAGGAGACATAATGAAATACGCAATATTTGAAAGTGGCGGTAAACAATATAAAGCCGTCGAAGGTGATTTTGTTATTGTTGATCGCCTGGCAGTTGAACCGGGTTCAGAACTCAAGCTGGATAAGATCCTTCTTCTTGTTGATGGTGACACGATTGTTGTAGGAACTCCAACAGTTACTGGGACCAGTGTTCTGGCAACCGTGAAAGGGCATGTTAAAGGACCAAAATTAACAGTTTTTAAATATCGTCCCAAAAAACGCATCCGGGTAAAAACAGGTCATCGCCAGACATACACACACCTCCTTATTGATCAGGTTGGCGATCAAAAATCTATCAAATCTTCTGCACCTGAAAAGATAGTTAAGACTGAAAAAATTGAAAAGAAGGTTAAATCTGGAGAGAAAGCTGCTCCGGTAACAGCGAAAAAAGAAAAAACTTCAACCCCGGTGAAGAAAACAGAAACAACGAAAAAGACTTCAGTAACGAAAAAGACAACAACACCGGCAAAGAAAACCGCTGCACCAGCAAAGAAAACTTCCACATCAAAAAAGACATCATCTCCGGAGAAGAAGACATCTACAACGAAGAAAATATCAACATCAACGAAAAAATCTTCAACTCCAGTAAAATCCGAAAAAAAATCGACGGCTAAGTAAATAAGAGCTTGGACTGAAATTGAGTTGTACAAACAAGTGAGGTAGGTATGGCACACAAAAAAGGTGGCGGTTCCGCCAAGAATGGTAGAGATAGTAACGCCAAGCGCCTGGGAGTAAAGAAATTTTCAGGTGAACGTGTTATTTCAGGTAATATTATTATTCGACAACGAGGCACACACTTCAAACCTGGTTTGAATGTTGATATTGGAAAAGATGACACCATATTCGCCATTGCCGAAGGTGTTGTCATGTTCGATGTCGTTCATGGTCGCAAGCGTGTCAACGTGGTGCCGTTGAGCACCGAGAATTAAGAGAGGAATCGAACATGAAAGAAGGAATTCACCCTAAATACTATCCAGAAGCCAGGGTCGTCTGTGCTTGTGGTAATACTTGGACTACAGGATCTACCAAAGAGGAATTACGAGTTGAGATCTGTTCAGACTGTCATCCGTTCTTCAGTGGTGAACTGCAGAGAATCGTTGACATTGAAGGGCAGGTTGATCGCTTCTATAAGAAACTGCAGGCTCGTCAGGAATATGTAGATGAAAGCAAGGCAAGGAAATCTGCACGCACTTCCCCCTCCCGTCCGATTTCGGAATTGGAAATTGGGAAGCGTCCTACAGACGCATTGGCTCAAGCAGGAATAACCCTGGTTGGCCAATTCCTTGATAAATTGGCAGAAGGTGAACATGCTGTTCTGGAAATTTCAGGTTTTGGGCGGAAATCGCTGATCGACTTGAAAAAGAAACTGCGCAGCCTGGATTACCAGGTCCCCGAGACTGATGTGGCATAATTCACCAGGCACTTGCCAGCCAATAATTTTACGGTAAACTTATCAGGCAGATGCATTATGCATCTGCCTGATTCATTATTCCAGCGAGGTGATCATGAAACATTCGAATGGTTCGGTCGAAGTAATCACGGGCTCGATGTTCAGCGGGAAAACTGATGAATTGATTAGAAGATTACGCCGGGCAACCATTGCACGTCAAAAGGTTCAAGTTTTTAAACCTGCAATTGACGTCCGTTATTCAGTAGAGAAAGTCACTTCACATGCTGGAACATTTTATGATGCCAAACCAATCCAATTCGCCAGGGAGATCATGGATTTCCTTGATGAAGATACAACCGTTGTGGGCATAGATGAAGCCCAATTCCTTGATGATGAGATCATTGACTATGTGAGGTTGTTGGCAGGAAAAGGATTGCGTGTGATCGTTGCCGGATTGGATACAGATTTTCGTGGTGAACCATTTGGATCAATGCCAGCTCTTATGGCACAGGCTGAAAGAGTGGACAAAGTCAGAGCTATTTGTATGGAATGCGGTGGAGAAGCTTGCCGGACACAGCGACTGGTAAACGGTGTTCCAGCCAATTACGATGACCCAGTCGTGATAGTTGGCGCCTCCGAATTATATGAAGCTCGCTGCAGGAAGCATCATGTTGTTCCAAATCACCCGAATGAGAAGGTATCATAGCAGGAGCAGGAGTTTTCATATGCAGGATTACCATGAATTCCTATCAGAAGTATTAATTGATGAGGATACCTTACAAAAAAGGATCTCCGAACTGGCAGCCGAGATCAACCGAGATTATGCCGGTCAGGATCTGATTCTGCTTTGCATTCTCAGGGGAGGGATGGTTTTTCTGGTGGACCTGATGAGACAGCTTGATGTTCCCCATGAGGTGGATATCATGGCCATCTCATCATACGGTAGGAATGTACGCGAATCTCATGGAAATGTTCGCCTGACATTGGATCTGCAGCTGGATATTCGTGACCGTAATGTTCTCCTGGTGGAAGATATTATTGATAGTGGTAACACTATCGCATATGTACTTGAGTTTCTTTCAACCCGTATGCCCAGGTCCTTACGGGTGTGTTCCTTGTTGGATAAGGAGGAACGCAGGGAAGTGGTTGTGCCCATACATTATCGCGGCTTCACAATCCCAGATAAATTTGTCTTCGGATACGGATTGGATATTGATGAATACTTCCGCAACCTGCCATTTATCGGTGTCGTAGACCTGGATAAGTATAAACAACCAGGATCTAATGGATGAATCCTCCTGATAATCCAGAGGAACAAACTGATCTTTATTTGGGTCGTTGGGTGGCAGAAATGCATGGGAAGATCATCGCCCAGGGAGGGACTCCTGAGCAGGCATTAAAAGCTGCTCAAAAGTCTCGCTACAAGGAAAAACCCGAAATCAGGTTCATGCACAGTCCACTCAATATTAACCTTCCTCCTCTTTATTATGAAATTCGTGCATTATTGGCAGGTGAAGAGGATGTTTATCTCGTCGGAGGAGCAGTCAGGGATATTTTTGCCGATAAACCCATTCGAGACTTGGATTTTGTAGTTAAGAGAAGTGCCATCAAACTCGCTAGGAAGGTCGCTGATTCACTTGGAGCAGTTTTCTATCCATTGGATTCTGAAAGGGACACCGGGCGAATTCTGGTGAATAGGCCTGGTCAGAAGCAGCAAGTTGTTGATTTTGCAGCCTTCAGGGGTAGTAATTTGGACGAAGATCTCAAGGGGCGTGATTTCACCATCAATGCCATGGCTATCAATCCTAAAGATCAGTCTGTATATGATCCGCTTGGTGGTGTTGCTGACCTGCGCAACAAACTTCTCCGGTCATGTAGTAATTCCTCCTTCCTTGACGATCCCTTGCGGGTTATCAGGGCAGTCAGGATGGCGTTGACATTAGACTTGCATATAATCCCGGAAACTCGAAAACTGTTAAAAGCTTCAGTTCTTAATATTTCTAATGTCTCACCCGAAAGACTACGAGATGAGATCATCAGAATCCTGCAAGGACCAAAATCATCTGCCGGTTTGAAAGCACTCGATCTACTGGGCGCCTTGAATATTATTTTTCCGGAATTAACACAGTTAAAAAACACTCCTCAATCAAAACCTCATGTTCATGATGTATGGTCGCATAGTCTGAGTGTTGTTGACCACCTGGAGTCTATTCTGGCTGCATTATCTGAAGAATATCATCCGGAAACTGCCTCGAATTATTTTCACGGTATGATGGTTTTACGAATTGGTCGCTATCGCAAACAGATTGCTGAACACTTATCCACGAATAAGCTTCAGGGTAGATCCTGGCGTGAGATCCTGTTTTTCGCAGGTTTATACCATGATATCGGAAAACCGAAGATGGCAGTTCAAGCAGAAGATGGTCGCATTCGTTTTTGGGGGCACGAAGGGGTATCTGCTGAGATATCCTCGGTGCGAGCTCGGCTTCTGAAGATGAGTAATGAAGAAGTTGAACGGGTTCAAACCATTGTTCAACATCACATGCGTCTTCACTTCCATGTTGGTCGTCTTCTTAAAGAAAAGAAGATGCCATCCAGCAGGGCTGTCTACAGGTTCTTCCGTGATACCGGCGAAGCTGGAGTTGATATCTGCCTCTTGACATTGGCTGATTTGTGGGCAACTTACGAAAATACATTACCTGAAGATACCTGGGTGGCTTGTCTTGATGTTGTCCGGGTTTTTTTGGAAGCCTGGTGGGAAAAAACTGGAGAAAAAGTCCTTCCTCCCAGGTTGATTAAAGGAGAAAATATCATGCGGAAGCTTGAAATTGATTCGGGTCCTGAGGTCGGAATGCTTATCGAGGCGGTAAGAGAGGCTCAGGTGATTGGAACAGTTCATAATTCCAACGAGGCTATCGATTATGCACGTAAATATCTGCAACGATCAAGATCAGGGGAAATAAGGGAATACACCAATGTGAATAACACCCGCTTGGCGTATTTTCAGCGTCCGGGTCGTGGAGTCCCCCTTATCCTTGTTCATGGATTTCCCCTCGATCATACGATCTGGCAACCCATGATCCCTTATTTTGATCGGAATTTTTGGGTCATAAATCCCGATTTACCTGGATATGGTTTGAGTGGATCCCCGGACCACTTGGACTCAATGGAAGGGTATGCAGATTTCTTATCAGGTTTGATGGATTCACTCAGGATAAGGAAAGCTATCCTCGCTGGACATTCAATGGGTGGTTATGCAGCCCTTGCATTTGCTGCCAAATATCCACATCGACTTGCCGGATTGACCCTTGTTTCCAGTCGCACGAGTCCTGATGCTCCTTCCCAAATGGAATCCAGGTTAAAGATGATCGAGGAAATCCAGAACCATGGCATGAAACCGGTAGCCGATCAGATGGCGGAAAAATTGTCATTTGATCCTGGTCACCATCGATACCTGCGGAATTTAATTGAAAATACCCCTCCCCAGGGAGCAATCAATTCAATCAAAGCTATGATGAACAGGCAGGATACCACTGAAATAGCAAGAGAATTGGATATACCGAGACTTATAATAGCTGGGGTAAAAGATGCACTCATCCCGATCGCCGAGACGCGCCAGATGGCATCCTACTTGGTAGGTTCGCAATATCATGAATTCGATGATGTTGGTCATATGCCTATGCTTGAAGTACCGGAATTATGTTCCTCGGCAATCAATAATTTCTTCAAGACCGAAAAAATTTAAGTGCCAATTATTAGAATTTCGACAGAAATCCTGGAGTTGGTTCAGTTTAATGGGATGAGGATTTATAATAAAATATTGAGTTAAATTATTGAAGAATAAATAATCAATTCCTTCTTTTGAAGGTATTGGTAAAAGGAAATTATTGGAGGCAGTCAATGACAAAGAAATGGGTCTATTTATTTAGGGAGGTTGCCGAGGCAGAAAAAGCTGCCGGCGATTGGGATGGAGTAAGAAGTTTACTGGGAGGTAAGGGAGCAGGATTGGCGGATATGACCCGTGCTGGTGTACCTGTTCCTCCCGGCTTTACTGTTACAACAGAAGCATGCAATGCATACTCGCAACAAGGGAAGTTTCCAGAAGGAATGTGGCAGCAGGAATTGGATGCGCTGAAAGTGGTTGAACAACAGACAGGCAAGAAATTCAATGATGCACTTGATCCACTCCTTGTTTCTTGCCGATCCGGCGCCAAGTTCTCAATGCCTGGCATGATGGATACAGTCCTTAACATCGGTATGACTGATCGAACAGCCAGCGCAATGATCAACCTGACTGGTAATCCTCGCTTTGTTTATGATTCCTATCGTCGTTTGGTGGAAATGTTTGGCTCTGTTGTCCTCGATATTCCCGATGAGGAATTTGAAAAGCCGATGGCTGAATACAAAGCAAAAAAGGGGTATGGATCCGATACCGATATGAAAGCCGAAGATTGGAAGGCACTTGTTGAAAATTTCAAACAGGTGATTAAGAATCACAAGGGTTTCGAATTCCCGCAGGATCCTTATAAGCAGCTTGAGTTGGCTACTGAAGCGGTTTTTAAATCATGGAACGGAAAACGCGCTGTGGATTACCGCCGTGCGACCGATATACCTGATTCACTGGGAACGGCAGTCAACATTGTAACCATGGTCTTTGGGAACATGGGTGAAGACTCTGGAACAGGGGTTGCATTCACTCGTGATCCATCAACAGGGGAAAAGAAAATGATGGGAGATTACCTTTTGAATGCCCAAGGTGAAGATGTGGTGGCAGGTATTCGCAACGCAGCACCGATCGAGACAATGAAGGATACCATGCCGGATGTCTATACAGAATTTATGGAAATCACCAATCGCCTTGAAAACCATTACAAGGAAATGCAGGATGTCGAGTTTACTATTGAGCGAGGAAAATTATGGATGCTGCAAACACGTAATGGTAAACGAACAGCCAAGTCAGCTGTCAAGATTGCGACCGATATGGCGAATGAAGGATTAATTTCCCACCAGGAAGCGGTCCAACGCGTATCTACAGACCAGGTTGATGCTCTTCTTCATCCGCAATTCGATGAAAAGAGAAAATCCACGTTCCCGGTGTTTACAAAGGGAGTAAATGCTTCACCGGGAGCAGCTGTTGGCCAAATATATTTTGACGCTGATACAACTGAAAAGATGGGGAAAGAAAACGGTCAGGATGTTATCATGGTGCGCCCATTCACCAAACCTGATGATGTTCATGGAATGTTGGTTTCGCAGGGTATCCTGACAAGTGAAGGTGGTGCTACTTCGCATGCAGCAGTCGTTGCCAGGCAATTTGGGATCCCCTGTGTTGTTGGTGCTTCGGCTTTGAAGATCGATCTGGATAGCCGCCAGATGGAAGTGGATGGCCAGATAGTCAAGGAAGGTGAATGGATCTCGGTGGATGGTACTACTGGCCAGGTTTACCTCGGAAAGATCCCGACCATGGCTCCTTCCTTGGAAGAACAAACTGAGTTGTTGTCCTTGTTAAACTGGGCTGATGAGATAACTGCCACCGAAGGTATTCGCAAAGCTCCCGA
>Ga0209641_10000450_pt1 | contig 37426 bp, 35 predicted proteins | sample RifCSP16_1_FD_184022 | JGI IMG/M metagenome (GOLD analysis project Ga0209641, IMG submission 184022) | Soil microbial communities from Rifle, Colorado - Rifle CSP2_sed 16_1 (SPAdes) (version 2) | ecosystem: Environmental > Terrestrial > Deep subsurface > Rock core/Sediment | place: Rifle... | reverse complement strand
CAGGGCTTCCTCGACGCGATGGAGGAGAAAGGTCTCTCCGCCGAGGTGCTCGCCATCACCAACGACCCGGCCCAGTCGCAGACCATCATCAGCGACTTCCACACTGCCAACCCGGATGTCAACGTCTTCCTGACGCTCGGTCCGAACGGCGCCAACCCGTTCTACGCCTTCCTGGAAGCCGAGGGCATGGGGCCGGGCGATGTCCTCCACGGCACCTTCGACCTGAGCGCGGAGATCGTAGCGAACATCGAAAATGGCACCACTTTGTTCGCCGTCGACCAGCAACCCTTCCTGCAAGGGTATGGCGCTGTGATGACACTATCGCTCCTCAAGCGCCAGGGGATCACGCCTGCGTTGCCGGTCACGCCGACAGGCCCTGGCTTTGTGGACCAGAGCAACATCGAAATCGTGAAGGCACTCGCCGGTCAATACCGGTAGATCTGGTGATTGCACACATCTCGCTCCATGCGCCGTCCTCGGCGCAGGCGGTGGCCGCCGGGGACGGCGGCTTGAGCATTTGTGGATAATCACCAGCGGTAGATCGGATGCGTTTTGACCGGCAAGGAGGGAACGGGGAGGGACAAACGAGTTCCCTTCCCGTTCCACTCCCCTTCTCCGACCAGACCTGACAGGTCTCGAAGACCTGTCAGGTCTATCAGGGAGTGATCCCATGAGTACCGTTGCGGTCTGGCGAAAAGGCGCCCGCGGCCTGCTGGCCGAATCGACCATCGCGGGGCCATTAGCCACGCTGATTGTCGTATTCATTCTCTGTTGGTTGTTCGTTCCGAATTTCCGTTCCCTGCGCTCGATATCGGGCATTGTGAGCGCCGCGACCTTGACGGGCACGATCGCCATCGGCGTCACGTTGCTCATGATCTCCGGCGAGTTTGACCTCTCTGTCGGGTCGCTGGTCGCGGTAGGCGGTTACCTGTATGCGTTTAATACCATGGATGGCGGCTCGCCTGTGGTCGCGGTGTCCCTGGCGATCCTCGTACCCGCTGCGCTGGGCGCCTTGAACGGCTTGATTTTGATCTGGACCAGGATTCCCTCTTTCATCGTCACCTTGGGCACGCGCTCGATCTACCGGGGCGCGTTGTGGGTCCTGTCCACCGGTGCGCTGGTGGAAACCCTGGAGGATCTGACGATCTACGACATTTTCAATGGACGTCTCGACGTGTTGAGCAATTTGGCCGAGGGCGCTAACTTCCGTACCTCGCTGTTGTGGCTGCTGGGGATGGTTGTCATCTTCCAATATGTGCTGACCCGCACCCGGTATGGCAACCACGTGTTCGCGGCCGGGGGCAACCCGGCTGCCGCGCAGGCCCAGGGCGTCAACGTCAAGCGCCTCAAGGTCATCTGTTTTGTCATTTCCGGGGCGCTGGCCGGCTTTACCGGAATCTTGCTCTTCAGCCAGTTCAAGAGTGTGCGCGTGACAACCGGCGCCGGCATCGAGTTGAGCGCGATTGCGGCCGCCGTGGTGGGCGGCGCGCTGCTCAGCGGGGGATCGGGCAGCATCTGGGGTTCTTTGATCGGCGTCCTGCTCATCAGCACCTTGCGCACCGGCGTGGTGCTGCTCGACTTACCGTTCATCCCGGCCGACAATTTTGAAGCGGTGGTGGGTGTGACCATTGTGGGCGCCACCATCCTGAATAGCTGGGTGCGCCGCCGCTCTTGAGGAAGATAATGGATTCGATGAACGCCAACGGACACGACACCTCTGTGGTGCGTATGGAAAATATCGTCAAGCGGTTCGGCACAGTCACTGCGCTGGATGGGGTGGATTTCACGGTCAACCCGCGCGAGGTGGTGGCGCTGGTCGGCGACAACGGCGCCGGCAAATCGACGTTAATCAAGATTCTCACCGGCGTCTATACCCCTACCGGGGGACAAATTTATTTCGAAGGCCGCCCGGTGCAGATTCGGTCGCCGCGCGAAGCGCGCGCCCTGGGCATTGAAACGGTCTACCAGGATTTGGCGCTGGTGAACCTGATGAGCATCACGCGCAACTTCTTCTTGGGGCGCGAGCTGGTGAGCAAGATCGGCCTGATCCGCTGGCTTCGCCTGCGCGAGATGCATGCCCAAACGCAGACATCGCTGCGCGACATCGGCATCGAGGTGCGCTCGCCGGCCGAGAAGGTCGAGAAACTGTCCGGCGGTGAACGCCAATCCATTGCGATTGGCCGCGCGCTGCACTTCGGCGCGAAACTCTTGATTCTAGACGAGCCTACTTCGGCGCTGTCCGTGGCCGAGACACGCAAGGTGCTGACCTATACGCTCAACGCGAAGGAGCGCGGCCTCTCGGTCATTTTTATCACCCACAATATCCATCATGTGTTCATGGTCGCCGATCGCTACACGCTTATCCGGCACGGCAAACTGGTCGGCAATTATGCGAAGGGCGAACTGACGCACGACGACATCGCCGATTTGATCACGGGCGCGCGCGCGTCCTAAATGGAGAACCGCTATGCCGCATCCCTCGATCCGGGTGGCGTCCGCGCCTGTCAGTTGGGGCATTATGGAAGATAACGACGATAGCGGCTGGCTGCCGCCCGAGCAAGTGATGGCCGAAATCCGCGCGGCCGGCTTCGAGGGTACCGAACTCGGCCCGCTCGGCTACTATCCGACGCACCCGGCACAACTGCGTGTCGCCCTGGCGCGCCACCAACTCACGCTTACCGCCGCCTTTGTTATGATCGGCTTCTTCGAGCCGGGCCGGCGCGAGGCCGACCTTGCCGCCGCACGGCGTGCCGCCGGCATCCTCCACGCATTGGGCTCCCCGTTCATCGTGCTTGCCGACGCCCTGCGCCCGGCCGGAGACACGGCTGAGCCGTCCGACGCCGCCTGGCGCGAGGCCGCCCGGCTGCTGGAGGATCTGGCGCGAGAATTCCGCTCGCTCAATCTGAGCACCGTCTTTCATCTCGAATCAGACTCACATCTGGAGTCGCCGGCCGACCTCGATCGGATGTGCCGCGAAACCGATCCTGATCTGGTCGGCATCTGTCTCGACACAGGCCATCACTATTACAATGGCGGCAACCCGCGCGCCGCGGTGAAGCAATACGGCCGCCGCATTCGCCACGTGCATCTCAAAGATGTTGATCCGGCGGTGCTGGCGCGCGTCCGCGCCGAGAAGCTGGACTTCTACATGGCAGTGAAAGCCGGCGTGTTCACGCCGCTTGGCCTCGGCGGGGTCGACATCGCCGGAGTCGTCGAAGACCTCACAGCGCAAGGGTACGCCGGCTGGCTCGTTGTCGAGCAGGATGTGCTCGCCCACCGGGATGCCGCCGGCCGTACCCCGCTTGAAGCCGCGAAGATTTCACGGAAGTTTCTGCAAGACACCGCTGGGATTTAGGAGCAATACTGTTTAGATAAGCTCCAAGCCCGCGTCCTCGCGGGCGGCACCAACCGCGAGGACGCGGTTGGAGAGCCACTAACTTAACAGTATGGGATTTAGGAGAGACATGAAGTCGCCAGTGGGAATAGTCACATGGGCGCCCTCCATATCGGTCTGATCGGCCTCGGGCGCATGGGTCAAGTGCATGCGCGCATTCTGGCCCGGCAAGCCAGCCCTGCGAAGTCGCCGACCGAAGGGAGTGGGGAGCGAAGCCGAAGGGTCGAACGCGCCCGGCTGGTTGCCGTCGCCGATGTCGATCGCGAGCGGGCGCACCTCACCGCCAAACGCCTCGACATCCCCCATTGGTACGACAATCCGGGCGACCTGCTCGCCCGATCGGACATTCAGGCCGTTTACATTGCGACGCCGAGTCATACCCATCCCGAGCTGGTCGAGGCGGCCGCGCGGTCGGGAAAAGACATTTTCTGCGAGAAGCCGCTGGCGCTCACCCTGGCCGAGACCGATCGGGCGATCGCCGCCGTCGCCCACGGGGGCGTCCGCCTGCAGCTTGGCTTCATGCGCCGCACCCAGCCCGATTACCTGCGTGTGAAAAGCGCAATCCAGTCCGGTGCGCTCGGTCGGCCCGTCCTCTTTCGCAGCACACAGCGCGACGTGGATGCGCCCCCGGCCTCATTCTGCGATCCGGCGGTGAGCGGCGGGATTTTCGTGGACATGGGCGTTCACGAATTTGACCTCGCCCGTTGGCTATTCGACGACGAGATCAGGGTGGTGCAAGCCGTCGGTAGCGCGCTGGTCTTCCCGGCGTTAGCCGCCGTCGGCGATCTGGACAACGCCTGTGTCAATCTGCGGTTTGGGGGAGGGGCCGTGGGCACGGTGGACCTCAGCCGCAACGCGCGCTACGGCGAGGACATCCGCACCGAGATAGTCGGCTCGGCCGGGGGGATGTTCGTCGGCGCACCGCCGGTCGGATCGCTTTCACACCACGACCTCGACGCCATCATCGACGACCAGTATCGCCCGGAGTCTCAGGCCTTCGTGCGGGCACTTCTGGACGACGGCGAAGTGCCGGCGACGGGCGCCGACAGCCGCGCCGCGTTGGCGATCGCGCTGGCCGCGCGCGAGTCGGCGCAGACCGGGAAAACCATCGTGCTCGGATAGAAGGTGTACAATATCCTGGGTGAAGGCTGCGCGAAAGGGTAGCACCATGCCTATCGAAATCGCCACCGCTCCGGTCTCCTGGGGCATCTTCGAGTTTGCCGGTCAGAGTTCTCAGCCGTCATGGGACTCTGTCCTGGACGAAATGGTCGCGGCCGGATACGTCGGGACGGAACTCGGCCCATACGGCTTTCTGCCGACCGAACCGAAGGTGCTCAAGGCCGCTCTCGCTTCGCGCGGATTACAGCTGCTTTCCGCCTTCGTCCCGGTGCGGCTAGCGGATCGATCCGCGCACGCGGCCGGGCTGGCGATGGCGCGCCGGGTCGGCGCCGTGCTGGCCGCGTGCGGCTGCCGACACATCGTCCTATCCGATGATAACGCCGCCAACCCCCAACGGCTGGCGCGGGCCGGGCGCATCACGCCTGCCGACGGGTTGGACGATGCCGGCTGGCGCGCGCTGGCCGACGGCGTGCACACCATCGCCCGCCAGATGAAAGATGAATTTGGCTTAGAGACGGTCTTTCATCATCACTGCGCCGGGTTCGTCGAAACGCCGGCCGAGGTGGCGCGCTGTCTCGAATTGACCGACCCGGCGACGGTTGGGCTGTGCCTCGACACCGGGCACTATGCCTATGGCGGCGGCGATCCGGTTGCCTGCATCCGGCAGCATGGGCCGCGCGTGCGTTATCTGCATTTCAAGGACGTTGACCCGGCCGTCATGGTGCGAGCACGAACGGAGGGTTGGGACTATTTTCAGGCGGTTGCCGCCGGCCTGTTCTGCGAACTCGGGCGGGGCGGCGTGGATTTTCCTGGCGTGATCGCGGCGATGAACGGGTTGGGCTACGATGGCTGGGCCGTCGTCGAGCAAGACATCATCGCCGGCATGGGGACGCCGCTGGAGAGCGCGCGGAGGAACCGGGAATACTTAAAAGGATTGGGCTTGTAGTACTCCGCCACATGCAAAATGATGGGTAGCTTAGCCCCTTGTGGGCGTCTGACGGGCACGAGGCCCTACGCTACGCCCATCAAAACCACCGTGGCGGAGTAGTAGCAGGAGTCGCGGGGATTTAATGGATCGTCTGCGTGTCGGTGTGATCGGCTGCGGCACGGTCGCCCAAATTATGCACTTGCCATACCTGCGCGAGCTGTCGGACCGGTACGAGATCGCCGCACTGTGCGACCTCTCGCCGGGACTTCTAGAGTCGCTCGCCGGCTATTACGGCGTCGCCCAGCGTTACACCGATTACCGCGAAATGCTCGCTGCTGATCTGGACGCTGTCCTCGTCCTCAGCGCCGGGTCGCATGCCCCACAAGCCCTGGCTGCGCTGCGGGCCGGCAAGCATGTGCTCGTCGAGAAGCCGATGTGCTTCACGCTGCGCGAGGCCGACGCGATGATCGCCGCCGCCGAGGCGAGCGGGCGCACGCTGATGGTCGCGTACATGAAGCGCTACGACCCCGGCTATCGTTACGCCCAAGCCGCGCTTTCCAATTTTGGCGAACTGCGCTATATTCAGATTAACACACTTCATCCTTCCGAGCCGCCGTATCACAACATTCACCGCCTGGTGCGGCCAAACGACATTCCGCCGGAGGTCATCGGGCGCCTGACAGCCGAGCAGAATCAACTGATCGTCGAGGCGATCGGCGCCGTGCCGGAGACTCTTCAATTCATCTACACGAACGTGATCTTGGGAAGTCTGGTTCATGATGTCAATGCGCTGCGCGGCCTGGTTGGCGAACCGGAGGCCGTGGCATTCACCGACATCTGGCCGAGCGGCGAGAACGCACCGTGTATCACGACGATACTGCGTTACTCGGATCGCTTGCGGGTGTTATATACATGGGCTTATCTGGCCGATCTGCGCAACTACTTCGAGGAGATCGCGCTGATGAGTTCCGCCGGCCGCTTGCGGATTCAATTCCCCTCGCCCTATCTCAAGCATTTCCCCACGCCGGTCGTCGTCGAGCACATGGCAGACGGCGCGGCCGTGGAGAAGCGCGTCACGGCTTCATACGCCGAAGCCTTCAAAGAGGAACTGATTCATTTTCACGAGTGCGTGACGCAAGGGAAGAAACCGATCACGGACGCGCGCGATGCGCGGCACGACATCGAAATCCTCCAACAAGTCGTCGCCGCGTTCAATCCGCCCGGCCTCGACGGCGAGGCCAGAGGACTTAAACGACGATGAAACGAGGAAGGGAGGTGAGAGTATCGAACAAGTCACTCGAATGATCGCCTACCTGAACCGCCCATTTTACCCACATCTTGCTTAGGAGGAGAACCATGCACGCCAAGAAACTGTTTTCAGTGATGGCGACCCTAGTCGTCATCGGCGCAACGATCCTGGGCGCCTGCGCGCCGACCCCTTCGCCTCAGGTTCAGACCGTCGTCCAGACGGTTGTCGTCCCTGGCACGCCGGAGAGGGTTGTCGTCACGGCGACACCGGCAGCGCCCGAAGTCGAACCCGTCACCGTCATGGCGAACTGGGGCGGCGACGAAGAAGCCGGCTTCCGCGAAGTGCTCGATGCCTTCACCGCCGAGACCGGCATCCCCTACGTTTACGAGGGGACGCGTAACCTCGGTGTGTTGGTCAGGTCGCGCATTGCCGGTGGCAACCCGCCTGACGTGGCGATGATCCCGCGGCCCGGTGAGGTCGCCGAGTTCGCCCGCCAGGGCGCCATCCTGCCGCTCGACGGTGTGCGCGGCGACGAGATCCTGCCGCCGGATACCCTGGCCGCAAACTACTCGCAGGCGTGGATCGACCTGGGCACGGTCGATGGATATTTCTTCGGCCTGACCGTCAAGGCCAACTCCAAGAGCACGTTCTGGTACAAGCCCGCCTCATTCGAGGCCCTGGGCGTCGAGCCGCCGGAGAAATGGGAGGACCTCACGGCTATCGCCGACGCCTACCTGGCTAATGGGCAGACCCCCTACTCCATCGGCGGACTGGATGGCTGGACGCTGACCGACTGGTTCGAGAACATTTACGTGCGCATCGCCGGGCCTGAGATGTACCGGAAGCTGTTCGTCACCCACGAAGTCGAGTGGACGGACGCCACCGTGGCCGAAGCCATGGAGCGCCTCGGCGAGATCGTCGATCCGCCCACGAAACTGGCCGGTGGTGTCGAAGGCTCGCTCTCGACCGGGTTCATCGACGCCTTCAACATCGTTCTGCGCGATGATCCGGGCGCGGAGATGTACTACGAAGGCGGGTTTATGAGCTCCTTCGCCGAGCAAAACTTCCCCGACCTCGTCGGCGGTGAGGACTATGCCTTCTTCCCCTTCCCCGAGATCAATCCAGAGTGGGGCAAGCCGGTGGTCGGCGGCGGTGACCTGGCGGTCGTCTTCCGCGATCGACCCGAAGTGCGCGAGTTCATCCGCTTCCTGGCAAGCGCAGAGGCCAACACCATCTGGGCCTCCGCCGAAAAAGGCGCGGTCGTCTCCCCGAACAAGAACGTCCCCCTGGACGTTTATCCGCCATTGAAGGCGCTCGAAGCGGCGCAGCTCACCCAGGCCGCAGCGTTCGTCTTCGACGGCTCCGACCTGGCCCCCAGCGCAGTCGGAGGTGATGCGATGTTTACCGGCCTGCAGGACTTCGTCCAGAATCCCGGCGACCTCGATCGCATCCTGGCGTTCCTCGAAGAGGTGGCCGACCGTTCGTACTGACCGCTCGCAGCGGACCAACGCACAGCCGGGCAGCCCGAGGGGCGGGCTGTCCCGGCTCCCGTTTTCGTCACAAGGGAACTCTGGCGGGCCCACGTGCACTGACCGCCTTTAGAGGGCTAGCAGGTTGTCGGAGAGGTAGCCTAGCCCCTCGTGGGCGTTGGGCAGGAACGCGCACAAGGCGCTATGCTACCGGGTTCTCCGACAGGCTGCTGGGGCAGAAACCTGGTTTCTTGAAGAAACCAGGTTTCTCTAGTCGGGCTTCTCACGTGCGTCTGGCATAACAAGGAGCAGAGCCTATGGCGATTGGCAAACGTAAATGGACCTCCTGGCTGTACGTGTTACCGGCACTCCTCCTGCTGGCCGTGTTTCTGGTGCTGCCGACCATTCAGACCTTTTGGCTGAGTCTGCACAGCGGCACAGGTTTCAGTCCGACGAAGTTCGTTGGCCCGGACAACTACATTCGATTATTGACTCAGGATCGCTTTTTCCTCAAGGTCGACGAGTGGCCACCTTCCGGCGCCCTGGTCAACAATGTCCTCTGGTTGGTGTTGTTCACCACCGGTACCGTGGGCCTCGGCCTGTTGATCGCCGTCCTGGCCGACCGGGTGCGTTACGAAACGATCATCAAGGCGATCATCTTCGTGCCAATGGTCATCTCGGCGACGGCCGCCTCGGTCATCTTTCGCTTTGTCTATAGCCCCGATACTAACGCCGGGGTGATCAACGCTTTCCTGACACGCCTCTTTCCTGACCTGGCGCCCATACCCTGGCTCGGCCGAGCCGACCTGGTGAACGTCGCCGTGATCGGAGCCGGCGTGTGGATCTTCACTGGACTGGCGATGACGGTGCTCTCGGCGGCGTACAAATCCCTGGACCGGGAGGTTTTGGAGGCGGCAGCCGTCGACGGCGCCAGCGGCTGGCAGATCTTCTGGCGGATCATCCTGCCCATGTTGTCCGGGCCGATCGTGGTCGTCACGATCACAATGGTCATCAACGCTCTCAAAATGCTCGACCTGGTGCTGGTCATGACTCAGGGCGGGCCGCGCAACGCCAGCCGTACTATCGCCTTCAGCATGTTCTGGGAAGTGTTCAACAACTCATTGGCCGGATACGGCAGCGCCATTGCCGTGATCCTGTTGATCCTGGTCGCGCCCGTCATCGTGTTTCAGGTACGCCGCTTTCGGGCAGAGGAGGCGCTTCGATGAACACCCAAACATCTGTCCATCGACTACGGGCCAGGCCGATTAACCTGAGCGCCCGGCTGGTGCGCCTGACCGGCCGCGGGGTCGTCCACATCACCTTGATCGGGCTGGCCATTGTATGGCTGGTCCCATCGCTGGGACTGTTTATCACCTCCTGGCGCTCGCCGGCCGACATCGCCGCCTCCGGCTGGTGGACGGCCCTTTTCCAGCCACGCTATACGGCCAGCAACTATGTCGATGTGCTGACCGCGCGAGGTTTGGGCCAGAGCTTCGTCAACAGTTTTCTCATCACGGTGCCCGCCACGGTCATACCGATCACGGTCGCTGCGCTGGCGGGCTACGCCTTTGCCTGGCTGAAGTTTCGAGGCCGCGATACGCTGTTCCTGATTGTGCTGGCCTTGATGATCATTCCTCTCCAGATGACGTGGGTGCCTGTCCTGCGCATGTTCAACGACCCGGTCGGGTACTTCGGATTAGGCGGGGTGCCCTTCCTGTCTGATCTGGACTTGCGGCTGACCGGCTCGTTCGTCGGCATCTGGCTGGCCCACACCGCCTATGGCCTGCCCTTTGCCATCTTCTTGCTCCGCAACTTCTTCATCGGATTGCCCAGAGAGCTTCTTGAGTCCGCCAAGATTGACGGCGCCTCCGACTTCGGTATCTTCCGGCGCATCGCGCTGCCCTTGTCGATACCGGCCATTGCCTCGCTGACCATCTTCCAATTCATGTGGGTGTGGAACGATCTGTTGAACGCGCTGATCTTTCTGCAAGACGTCACCAAACGCCCGCTGACGGTGAGCATCAATGCCCTTTTGGGCTCGTACGGAACGGAATGGCACATTCTGGCTGCCGGGGCCTTTGTGACGATGTCCGTGCCGCTGTTGGTCTTCTTTAGCCTGCAGCGCTACTTCGTGCGAGGGATTACTGCTGGCGCGATTAAGGGATGAGCCGCGTCGGTTGTGCCACGAGTGATCTTCTTACGCCTCGGCCAGTATTTCGCACCCGGCAAATGCCGAATGTTGGAACGGCAGTTGCACTGCTGTTCCCAGTCGCCGCAGTCCAACTGCGGCGGGAACTACGGAAAGTGGGCTCAGTGCTATCTCGCCCGCATACGACGGAGGCAACCCAGTGAATATTCGCACACTCTTTGTCCTGCTCGCCGTCGCATTCGCCGTTCAAACCGCCCATCACGCCGAACACGTCACGCAATTGATTCAAGTCTACGCGCTGGGCCTCAAGCCGCCCGAAGCCCATGGGCTGTTGGGCAGCATCTTCGATTTTGAATGGGTCCACTTTCTCTACAATTTCGCGCTTGAAGCGGCGCTGATCGGGCTGTGGCTGGGGTACCGGCGCGCCCGGCAGGCCAACCCTGCTGGCGTCTCTCGCCAGGGTTTCCGACTGCTAACCGGCCTTGCGCTCTTTCAGGGCTATCACTCGGTCGAGCACATTGTCAAGCTCTACCAATATTTATTCGTCCCCTTCTATCAGTCCGGGCTGCATCCCACGCCCGGATTCTTGCCGCAAGTCTCTGGCTGGCCGATTTTTCTTGTCCACTTCTGGCTCAACATGGTTGTGTGGACGACGATGGCCCTCGCGCTGTCGCGCCTGCGGCCGGCCGGCTTGATCCAGACGACCGTCAGTGCGCTCGAACGCATCCCCCTCCCGATCGCCCTTGCCAAGTTGGCGACGGCGCTCGCTCTTTTCACCGGCCCAATCCTCGCCGGTGTGGCTCTCTATCAGCAAACGCACATTCTGCATGTCCCCGGCAAGTATCCGACCGTGCAAGCCGCGCTAGACGCTGCGCCGCGTACCGCGACTATCTTCGTCGCGCCAGGTGAATACGCCGGTCCATTCGCCATTCGCAACTCGCTGGCTCTTCGTGCCGAGCAGCCCGGAACGGCACGCCTGACCGGGAATGACGCCGAGCCAGTCGTGAGCATCTACGGCACGCACGACGTGACGGTACAGGGTTTTGTGATCGAGGGCGGTTACTACGGCGTGCTCGTCGAGGAAAGCGAAGCAGTGCTGCTGGCCGACAATCGCGTCGTCGAGGCGTGGCTGGCGGGCATCCGTCTGTCGCGCGCGCAGGCGCGCATCGTCGGCAATGACGTGCGCGACACGCGCAGCCCCTACGGCAAGGGCATCGAACTGGCGAACAGCCACAGCCGCTCCGAGTCGGTGATCCTGTATAACACGGTATCCGGCCACGCGCGCGAGGGCATCCTGCTGCACAACGCCGAGGCGGAACTCATCGGCAATCAAGTTATGAACAATAACTTGCGCGGTATCGCGATTACCGAGATGTCCAAGGCAACCGTGCAAGGCAACACACTAATGAACAACGTGGACGCCGGACTGTACGTCGTGGACATGTCCATAGCCGAGGTCGAGGACAACCATATCGGAGCGACGCGGCCCGGCCCATTCGGCTGGGCGCACGCTATCCGGGTCGAGTATTACGCCCAGGTACAGTTGAGGGAGAATCGACTGGCCGACAGTGCAGCCGAGATCGTTGCCTGGCACAATGGGCACATCGAGGGCGATTAGGAGATGGATGATCCCCTCTGGTATAAAAGCGCGATCTTTTACGAAGTGCACGTGCGCGCCTTCTGCGACGCGAACGGCGACGGGCGCGGCGACCTGCGCGGTCTGATCGCGAAGCTGGACTATCTGCAGGAGCTGGGCGTCGACTGCGTGTGGCTGCTGCCGATCTATCCCTCGCCGCTGAAGGATGACGGCTACGACATCGCCCAATACACCAGCGTCCATCCCGACTATGGCACGCTAGACGATTTCCGCGAGCTGACCGATCAAGCGCATCGGCGCGGCCTGCGCATTATCGTCGATCTCGTCCTCAATCACACTTCCGATCAGCATCCCTGGTTCCAGGCGGCCCGCGCCGATCGCCGCTCCCCGTACCGCGACTATTACGTGTGGAGCGACACCGATCAGAACTACAAGGACGCGCGCATCATCTTCCTCGACACCGAGAAGTCAAACTGGGCGTGGGATGAGACAGCCGGCCAGTATTACTGGCATCGCTTCTATTCCTTCCAGCCTGATCTCAATTACGACAACCCGGCGCTGCGCGCCGAAATCATCAACGCGATGAAGTTCTGGCTCGATCTGGGCATCGACGGTTTCCGTGCCGATGCCGTGCCCTACCTGTTCGAGCGCGACGGGACGAACTGCGAGAACCTTCCCGAAACGCATGCCTTCCTCAAGGAACTGCGCCGCTTCGTCGACGCCGGCTATCCGGGGCGGCTCCTGCTCTGCGAGGCAAACCAGTGGCCCGAAGACGTGCGTCCCTACTTCGGCGACGGCGACGAGTTCCACATGGGCTTCCACTTCCCGATCATGCCGCGCCTGTTCATGGCCCTGCGCCGGGGCGATCGCTCTCCGTTGACCTGGATCATGAGTCGCACGCCGCCGATCCCCGAGGCCTGCCAGTGGGGCCTCTTCCTGCGCAATCACGACGAGCTGACGCTGGAGATGGTCACCGAGGAAGAGCGGCAGTGGATGTGGCAGGTGTACGCGCCCGAGCCGCGCATGCGCCTGAACCTGGGCATTCGCCGCCGGTTGGCCCCACTGCTCGACAACGATCGGCGCAAGATCGAGCTGGCTTACTCGCTGCTGCTCACTCTGCCTGGCTCGCCGATCATTTACTACGGCGACGAGATCGGCATGGGCGATAACATCTGGCTGCCGGATCGTAACGGCGTGCGCACGCCGATGCAATGGACGGACGGGCCGAACGCGGGATTCTCGACCGCGCCGCCGGATCGACTGTACGCGCCGCTAATCGACGACGCCGCCTACGGATTACACCGCATCAACGTCGAGGCTCAGCGCGCCGATCCCGATTCCCTGCTCAACTGGGTACGCGCCGCGCTGCGCATCCGTCGCCAGCATCCGGCGTTCGGGCGCGGCGATCTGCGACTGCTTGCGCCCGATAATCCGGCCATTCTGGCCTACCTGCGCGCTCACTCCACGGAAACGCTGTTGATCGTCAATAATCTGTCTTCAGAGCCTCAGACGCTATCACTGGCATTGTCCGGTTATCAGGGGCGCCAACTCGTCGATCTCTTCGGCGGGGAGAATCTGACAGTGCCGTCATCAGACGCACTGCGCCTGCACATGGCCGGCTGCGGCTTTCACTGGTTCAAACTGGACTGATGTCTTGACGAGGGCAAAGCACAAGCTGTCGTTCCTTTCACACCTCGTCTGCTCCGTCCGGCCCTCCCTCGTTAGCGGTCGTCGCCGGCTCGGCCTGCAGCGCTGCATCGATCTCGCCGACTAATTCGCCGTAAACCTGTTCCGAGATAATGCCGTCACTTAATAGCGTCGTCAGCCGGGCGCGTCCGGCGCGCAGTCCCTCGCGCCGCGCATCGTCGAGTTCCTCTGCCCCCAGCGAAGGCTGCTCGCGCACCAATTCACGCTGTGCGTCGAGAGACGTCTGAATCTGACCATCCAGCTCGTGCGCCAGATGCTCCCAAGTGGCCACGGAGATCGTGCCGTGACGGTGCAACTGCTCCAGCCGCTCGCGCGCTGCGCGGGCGGCCATCAGCCGCCCGTGCCGCCGCTCGTACTCGAGTTCTGCTTCGACGCGCTCGACCAGCCCGAGTCTGCGCAGCAGCAGTTGCATCGTCGTGCCCTGGGCCAGCAGTGTGAAGAGCACCACGCCGAAAGCCATCACACCCGCAGCAGCTCGCGGTCGGCCAGGCTGGCCGGCAGGCTCAGGGCCAGCGTCAGGCCGATCGCGCCGCGCAGTGCGCCCCAGAGCAACACGTGCCGATAAGCGCGCGGCGTCTTTGGCCCGCGCAAGCCGGTGAGCCAGGTGAGGCCGTACACCACGAGCGCGCGGCTGGCCAGCACGGCCAGCACAGCGATCGCGATCGGCCCGATGTTGGCCGCGATCTGCGGAATGTTCACATCCAGCCCGATGAGGAGAAACACGAGCGAGTTGGCGACGAACGCGAGGTGCTCCCAGAAGTTGAACAACACGATGCGCGTCGTCGGCGACATGCCGCGAGGCCCGATGTTGCCGTTGACGATGCCCGCGCCGACGACGGCCAGCACGCCGCTGAAGTCCAGCCGCTCGGCGACCAGGTACGCGCCGAAAGCGAGCACCGTCGTCAGCGTGGTCTCGATCAGGTAATCGTCGAGCCGGGCGATCAACTGCGAGACCAGCTAGCCCAGCCCGATCCCCACGCCGATACCCCCGGCCGACACACGGACGAACTCGACGGCGGCCACCAGCAGGTCGAAGCCTGCGCCGCAGCCCTCACCCCCAACCCCTCTCCCGTCGCAGATGACAGGAGAGGGGAGCACGCCGGCCAGCGCAGCGGCCAGCACCAGGTTGAACACGACGATCGCCGTGCCGTCGTTGAACAGGCTCTCACCTTCGACGAGGACGCCCAGTCGCCTGGGAACGCCCAGCGCGCGGAACACGGCGACGACGGCGACCGGATCGGTCGCCGAGATCAGCGCGCCGAACACCAGCGCCGTCGACAGCGGCAGGTTCGCGCCGGCCGCGACGATCAGGCCGACGAGAGCCGTCGTCAGCATGACGCCGGGAACGGCCAGCACCAGGATCGGCACGAGATTGTCGCGCAGCCGGCGAAAGTCGATGTGAAAAGCGGCCTCGAAAACGAGCGGCGGCACGAACAGCGCCAGGATCAGCTCGGGCGTCAGGCCGATCTCGATCGGCTGCTGGAACGTAATGACCAGGCCGACGACGACGAGCGCGACCGTGTACGGGATGCGCAGCCGCCGCACGACGATGGCGACGAGTGACACGATCAGCAACAGCTCGATGATCAGTGTCTCGGTGGCGAGGAACTCCTCCACTTCAGATCACGACTCCGTTCGATGCCTTGATCGCCAGATCGATAAACACGGCCGAGGTCCAGCCGAAGATCGGCGCGGCCTTCGGCGGATGATCGCCCGTCTCGGGATGATAGTACTCGAAGATGTCGTCGCGCTGCATCACCAGGTCGAGCGTGCGGTCGCGCAGCTCGGCCGCCAGATCATTCCGCCCGCAGCGCTGCAGGCCTTCGATGAACAAATAGTTGATGTTGACCCAGGTGGGTCCGCGCCACATCTGATTCGGATCATAGTGTGGATCGGATCTGGCGACGGTCGGTAGTGGATAGCGTGTCCAGAACTCGTCCGGATCGGTCAAATGCTTAATCAATCGCGCCGTGATGTGCTGCGGCAAGCGTCCCGTCCACAGCGGGTATAGGCTGAACGGTGTAAGGACGCGAATCGGCTGCTTGTCTCGTAACGCCCAGAACACGCCGGCCTCCTCGTCCCACATCTTGTCGATCAGGCGCTGCGCCATCGCGCCGGCGCGGTGCGCCCACAAGCGCGCGTCGTCATTCAGGCCGATCGCGCCGGCGATGCGCGCGAGCGATTCCTGCTGCAAGCACAGGTACGTGTTGAGATCGGGCGACTCGACCGGCATGCCGCCGTCCCACAGCGGGCTGTCGTCGAGGCCGGACGAGAAAGGATGATTGTACTGGCACAGCCCGTCGCGATCGTCGTCGCTATGCTCGAACCACCAGTTATGCCAGCGCACGAGCGGCTCGTGCACTTCTTCGAGAAACTCGCGGTTCCCCGACTTCTCATACAGTTGCCACACCGTCCAGGCGGCGAGCGGCGGCTTGGTGACCTCGCCGGGCACCGGATGGCTAAGGCGCATGACGAGGCCCTCGTCGTGCACGGCATCGGGGAGCATGCCGTCGTCGCGCTGGTGGTCGAACACCAGCCGCACCTGATCCTCGGCGAGTCTCGCGTCGACGTGGCGGTATGCGAGCGCGTGGAAGAAGGCGTCCCACTGCCACACGCCGACGTAGTGAATCTTGCTGGGCGTCATGCCTTCGCGCGTCATGTAATAGCGCGGACTGATCAGCCCGGCGCGCATGATCCACCAGGCGTAGTAGTATTGGCGCTGGTAGCGCGCCTCGACCGGCGGCGCGGCGGCGAACCACGCTTGCCAACGGGCAGCGGCGGCGGCGAGGGTGGCAGCCGGAACGGGCATCGTGCGGTTGAAGCCGAGACGCGGCGTAATGTTCAGTAACAAGCCTGCGTCGCCTGCACTCTCGGCGACGAAGGCGGCTTGCAGTGTCGAGTCGTCGATCGATGTGATCTCGTTGCTCGCCAGCGTCGCATTCGTCGTGTAAGCCACATTGCGTGTGCCGCGAAACACGCCGCCCCGCCGATCCGCTTGGCCTCGCGGCGCATGCACGCGAAAGCGCATGCCGATCGAGCCGGGCGGCAGTGTGAAAAACAGCGTCTCGGTGTCGGCGAAGCACATCCGAACCCGGCCGGCAGGCGTATCGAAGATCACCTCGTGCGGATAGGTGGTCAGCTCGAACGGCAGCGGATTCCCGTTCGCGTCGATGAAGACGAATTCTTCGATTACCGGCCGGCGCTGGCGATAGTGCCCGACCTGCGCCTGCTGCTTCTCCCAGCGCTCGGCCAGGCGGACGGTGAAGAAGCCGGCGGGCCGCTCGCCAGGCTCGGGCGGCCTGTGGCCACGGAAAAACATGATGCGCGCGCTGCGATCGCTAAATGGAATGCGCGACAGGTCGATACGATCTTTGAGAAGAGCGGCGAAATCCAAAGGCATTCTCTCCGACAGATAGGTTGGCGCGCGAGCGGCTGCCCACGCAGAGCCGTTATACCCCGTATCCGCTCTGAGATCAACCCGGCTGGCGCTTGCCCGGCCCTGCGTAGGGCGGCTTTCCATAGCCGCCACCTTGACTGGAGCATAATTGGATAGCCCGACGCCAATCGAGATACAATTGAGCGAGCCATCGAACACGGCTCTCAGGTGAGTGAGGAACCAAACTGGTGAATGAGGCAAATGATGACCGAACTGGTGAGCTTCCGCAAAGAGAAGGACAGGTTTTTCGCGAGAGACCCACACAGCCCGCTGACGTCGGAGCAAAAGAAGAACTTCCACGGCCTCGACTACTTCCCGGAGAATCTTGCGCTGCGCTTCGAGGCGCCCATCGAGGAGTTCCCCCAAAAGGAACAGATCGTCATGCAGACCTCGACGGGCGACACGCAGACGTACGTCCGCTACGGGCGCTTCAAGTTCAGCGTGGACGGGCAGCCCGCCGAGCTGACGCTCTACGCCAGCCCGCACGGCTTTTTCCTGCCCTTCGTGGACGCGCTCGCCGGGAAGGAGACCTATGGCGCGGGGCGTTACCTCGATCCGGAGGCGCTGCCGAACGGGAAGTTCCTGATCGACTTCAACCTGGCCTATAACCCGTATTGCGCGTACAACGAGAACTGGTCGTGCCCGCTCACGCCGTTCGAGAACCGCCTGAAGGTACCGATCCGTGCCGGCGAGAAAACCTTCCATACCGAATAGGCGCGTGAGCGAATGGGTGAACGGCGAGCGCCCATTCGTCATCCTCAACGTAGCGATGACCGCCGACGGGAAGATCGACACGGCCGCGCGGCGCGGCGCGGCCATCTCGTCGCCGCGCGACCGCGAGCGCGTCGATCGGCTGCGCGCCGAAAGCGACGCGGTGATGGTCGGCGGGCGCACGCTGACGGGCGACGATCCGAAACTGACCGTGAAGTCCGCCACACTGCGCGCCGGGCGCCGCGCGCGCGGCCTGGACGAGAATCCGATCAAAGTCGGCATCATCTCCAACGCTGCCGGGCTGCGATCGGACTGCCAGTTCCTGACCGCCGGCCCGGCGCGTGTATTCCTATACACGGCGCAGCAAACCGGCGCGGCGCAGCTCGAGCGTCTGCGCGCGCAAGGCGTCAGCGTGTTCGTGGTGGGCGAGCAGCAGGTCGACCTGCCGGAGACGATGCGCTCGCTGCGATCGCACGGCGTGGCTCGGCTGCTCGTCGAGGGGGGCAGCACACTGAACGCGGCGCTGCTCTACCGGCGGCTCGTAGACGAAGTCTACATCTACGTCGCGCCGCTCATCTTCGGCGGAGCGGACGCGCCGACGCTCGCCGGCGGGCCTGGCTTCCCGCGCGACGAAGCCATCCGGTTGCAGGAACTTGACGTCGAGCAACTGGCGGATGGCGGGGTCGTGATACATTACCGGGTGCTGTAGTTAAAGAATTGTACACGGACAGGGAAAGAGGAGAATCCATGCCACTGACTCACATGCAGATCAAGGAGCTGCTCGACGAGAACCGAGATCACAACTGCGACGGTTATGGCCCGGACAAGGTATGCGTCCGCATCGCGGCGATCGCCGACCTGCCTTCGCGCTTCGGCGATTTCCACGTCGTCGCCTTCTACAACAACCGCGACGATAAGGAGCACGCCGCCTTCGTCCACGGCGACGTGTGCGGCAGCGAGAACGTCCCCGTGCGCGTGCACTCCGAGTGCCTGACGGGCGACGCCATCGGCTCGCTGCGCTGCGATTGCCGCGATCAACTGGAGGCGTCGCTCAAGCAGATCGGGCAGATGGACAAAGGCATTCTGCTGTACATGCGCCAGGAAGGACGCGGCATCGGCTTCACGAACAAGATTCGCGCCTACGGCTTGCAGGACCACGGCTACGACACCGTCGACGCGAACATCGCGCTGGGCTTCCGTGACGACGAGCGTGAATACAGCGTCGCTGCGCACATGCTGGAATCGCTGAAGGTCAAGTCGATCCGCCTGATGACAAACAATCCCCGCAAGATCAACGACTTGACGCGGCACGGCGTCGTAGTCGCCGAGCGCATCCCGCTGGTCATTCCACCGAATCCGCACAACGAATTCTACCTCCAGACCAAGGCCGAAAAATCAGGGCACCTGATCGACCTGCGCGGCAAGGAGCACTTGCTCGAGCAGGGCGACCGCCCCATCGTCGAGGGCATGACGCCGGAGCAGGTCGGAGCGCTGCCGCAGGACTGATGCCCCTGGAAAATACGCTGTAATTTCAAGGCGAAAATTGATTGTTGACAAATTCACAAATACGTGATATGATTCACATTAGATAGATAAAGATGATAATAATCGTTTTATTGGCCTACGGGAAGTGAGATTCAGAAAGGTTGAGACGGAATGAACACCGCATCGAACAGCAACCGAGAGAGAATTCGCCCGACCGTCGTCATCGCCGGCGCGGGATATGGTGGGCTGGCGGCCGCCAGGACGCTCAGTCGTCACTCAGACCAAGTGCGCGTCGTCGTCGTCGATCAGAACCCCTACCACCTGCTCCAGTACCAGTTGCACGAAGCGGCCGTCGGCAAGATCGACGCGGCGACGCTCGCCGTGCCGCTCCGCCGTCTTCTTCCGAAGAACGTCGAGTTCCGGCAGGCAACGATTCGCGGTTTCGATTTCGACCGTAAACTGGTTCGCACCAGCAGCGGCGATATACGCCACAACCGCCTGATCGTCGCGCTGGGCGGCCAACCGGCGACGTTCAACATCCCCGGGCTGAACGAGCACGCCTTCACGCTGAAGTCGCTGCGAGACGCGCTGCGCATCAACGGCCACATCGAATCGACGCTCGCCGTGGCATCACGTTCTGCCGATCCCGGCGCGCAGGCGGCGGCGCTGACATTCGTCGTGGGCGGCGCCGGCATCACCGGCGTCGAGCTGGCGGCGGAGCTGGCCGAGAAGCTCGGCGATCGCGCGCGCGACTACGGTATCGATCCGCGCCGAATGCGTATCGTCCTGCTCGAGGCGACGCGAACTATCCTGCCCGGCTTCGACGCCGCGACGATCGCCGAAGCGGAAACCGCGCTGAAGCGGCTCGGCGTTGAAATACGGACGGGATCGGTCGTGACGCGCGTGGACGCCGGTCAGGTCACACTGAAGACCGGCGAGACCTTGCGCGGCGGAACGTTCATCTGGACGGGCGGCGTGCGCGCGAATCAGCTCGTGCTCGACTCCGGCCTGACGATCGGAGAGCGCGGCGCGGCCGTCGTAGACTACTTCCTGCGCTCGGTCGACCATCCCGACGTTTCGATCGTCGGCGACAGCGCGCTCGTGCGCGATCCTCGCCACAGCGGCGTAGCGATTCCTTGCGCGCAGCTCGCCGTGAAAGAGGGTCAATACGCGGCTAAAGACATCGTCGCCGAGCTGAGCGGTGACGTCCGGCGCGAATACGTGCCGCGCATGCAGGGGCTCCTGATCTCGCTCGGCAGCCGGCGAGGCGTTGGCACGATCGGGCCGTTGTGGGTGCGGCGGCTGATCGCCCGGCTGGGCAAGATCGGAGCGGAGACGAGATATATGTGGTCGATCGGCGGCGTGTGGCTGCTGGCGACGCGGTGGCTTTGGCTGCGCGCGGAGGTCGTGAGCCTCGCGCGGCGACTGCGCCAAGCCTGGATTTCACGCCCGCACCCGCTCCGCTTCGCGTGATCCATCCGGCGGCCAAGGGCGGCGGATGGATCACCCAAAGGGGTCGCGAGCACGGCCCAAAAGTGGCTTAAGGTGCGGAAAACTGGCTAAGTGCACTGGAGGTCGAGAGTGGATAGCAGCTTCGAAGCGCTGGCCGGACGTATCGGCCATCACATCCGGCTGCGGTCGACGAAGCTCGACGGATCGCCTCACTTCGCGTGGTCGTGCCGTCTGATCGAAGCATCACCCACCCGCCTGGTGCTGCATCAGGCCGCAGGCACGCCGATCCAGACGTGGAAACAAGTGTGGACACCCGACTTCGACGCAAAGGTTTATTTCTGGAGCGACAAATGGTTCAACGCCATCCAGTCGCTGAACGCGGATGGGAGCTTACGAGGATTCTACTGTAACGTGATCACTCCGGCGCGCTGGCTCGACGGCGAATTGCGATGGGTCGATCTGGATCTGGACATAAGCGTGCAGGTGGACGGGACGTATCGGATACTGGACGACGATGAATGGGCGCGCAACACAGAGCGGATGAGCTACGCGCCGGAGATGGTCGCGCACGCGCGCCGCGCGGTGGACGAGCTGGCTGCGTCGATCGAGCGGCGCGCGTTTTTTTCGATGTTCGACGATTAGCGACTAAAGTCGCTACTACGATTTCCGATTGGCCGGCCAGTCAGGAGGAGGCACATGGTCGACGTGCAAACTCTGATCATCGTCGGGCTGGTGGGATACATCTTGGGGCTGCTCACGGCCCTGAGAGCGGTGAGCCGTACACGTTGAGGGCCCTGGACATCGCTCGCGGCGATGTCCGGTTACAATCAGGGCGGCGGCAGCGGGCGCGCTCACTCACGCCGCCGCCCGCTTTACGAATGAGACGGGAGAGACGAGATCATGACTTCCGGGAAATTTGAAGACGCCGTCGACCGGCAGATCAGGCAGGCGCAGGAAGAAGGCTCGTTCGACAACCTGAGCGGCAAAGGCAAGCCGTTCAAGCACCTCGATACCGATCCTTTGACCGGCGTGCTACAGGCGCAAGGGTTCACGTCGCGCTGGGTCGAGCTTGACCACGACATCCGGCAGAAGACCGAGATCGCCGAGCAGGCTGTGAAGCGCACCTACGAATGGGTGATGCAAACGCTGGCCGGCGGCAGCGCCGATCCGGAATTCGCGCAAGATGAGTGGCGCCGCGCGCGACGCATCTTCCGCGAGCGTATCGAGGAAATCAACAAGCTGATCCGGTCTTATAATTTGCAGGCGCCGCCGTCGATCGGGCAGAAGTTCATCTTAGAGGAAGAAGAGGAGCTGAAGCGGTTGGGGTTGACTGCCGAGATCGGCGCGTGATACGTGAAGCGTGACGCGTGATCAGAATCATTCGCGAACTCGATCCTCCAATCGCGGATCGACGCGAAGCGGCGGGGACCCGAACTGAAACCGCAGCGCCTCGCGCAGCGTCTCGAACGCCGGGTTGAGCAGCACCGGCATCCCCCACCCTGCCACCGTCTCGCCTCCGAAGCGCGGGAGCTTGTTCACGTCCGGGAGCGCCCCCGCCAGCGCCGCCGGTTTCATGAACGCCACGGCTTTGGCCAGCGACGAAAATCTGATTCTCTATTCAAACGCCTTCGTGATCTCGTCGCGCTCGAATGTCTTCAATGGCCGCGCGCCTGAATCGTCGACGAGCGTCACGCCGTGCTCGCGCTCGACGACGCGCCCGATGTGTTGCGCTTCAATCCCTTCGGCGTGCAGCGCGTCGAGGATGGCCGCGCCGTCGTCAAGGTGCACCGCCAGCAGCAGGGACCCAGAGGCGATGACGCCCCACACGTCGATGCCGAACGCGGCGCACAGCGACTGCGTCTCAGGATAGATCGGCACGGCCCGCGCGTCGATTTCGAGGCCGACATCCGCGGCAATCGCCAGCTCGTGCAGGCCGGTGGCGAGGCCGCCCTCGGTCGGATCGTGCATGGCGTGGACACGCCCGGCAGCAGTCGCAGTCTGCGCCTCGCGCACTACGCTGATGCCGGGATCGTGCAGAAACCGCCGGGCGTGATGCAAATACGGCAGGTCGAACCAGCCAATGAGCTCGGGTGCCTTTTCGCGCGCCAGGATCGACGTCGCTTCGACGGCGAGTCGTTTCGTCATCAGCAGCGCGTCGCCGGGGCGCGCGCCCTTCGGCGTGACGAGACGATCGCGCGCGACCTCGCCCAGCATCGCCCCGACGACGATCGGCCGCTCGATTCCAAACGTGATCTCGGTGTGGCCGCCGACGAGCGTTGCTCCGACCTCGCCGCAGGCTGCCTGTATCTGATCGAAGATCGATTCCACCAGCGCCGCATCGGATCGGCCCTCGGGCAGCAGGAGCGTCGCCAGGAACCAACGCGGGGATGCGCCTGTGGTGGCGATGTCGTTGGCGTTGACGTGCACAGCATACCAGCCGATCTCGTCCGTGGCGAACGTAATCGGGTCGGACTTGGCGACCAGACAGTGGCCGTTCTCCAGATCGATCACCGCGCAGTCAAGCCCCACGCCCGGGCCGAGCAGAACCCGCCGATCGGCAGGCGGAAATTTCGCCAGCAGTTCGGCGAGTACGCGGGGAGGCAATTTGCCAACCGGGAAGCTCGTCATGCCGGGATTATATACTCAGCAAAACAAAAGACCGCTCTCACGAGCGGCCCTTTGTTTTGCGCCGTGGCAGACTCCAGGTCTCTAGAAAACCGAAGGTGATGCCACGGCGCTGCGTTTACCGCTATTACTCATCGGCATCACCTCCTCCTTTCCATAGGATGGCTTGGAATGATATGGGCGATGGCTATGCCATCGATGACACAACTATTATCCCCCAGGCCAGGGCCATTGTCAAGTGGGAAATTCAGGGTAACGACCTTGTCAGCGACTCTCAAACGCGGTAAAATCCTTGCGCGCTGAATCACACGCCGCGAAGGTAATGGACGATGCCCACGTACACTTACCGGTGCAGCCACTGCAAATACCAGTTCGACAAAGTACAAAAGTTTAGCGATCCGCCGATCGAGCGATGCCCGAACTGCCGGCGCAAGAGCATCCACAAGGTGTTGCATCCCGCGCCCATCCAGTTCAAAGGCTCCGGCTGGTATGTCACCGACTCGAAGGGATCGAGCTCGTCCACGACCCCCGGCAAGCCGTCGAAGAAGAAGGAGCCGGCTCCCGAGACCAAGTCCGATGCTGACGCTTCGTCGTCCAGGCCCAATTCGCCCGGCGACGCAGATTAGACTCGGAACGCCTCAAAACAAACGCGGTCGGTAGTCGTCGCTACCGACCGCATCCCGTTTCTCGTGCCACGCGCTACAATTGAAATCCGACGCCAGCAGGGATCATCTTCTGCGAGAATCCGGTGACGTACTCTTTCAGCCGGTTCTCAAGACGTTTCCAGTCGTCCGAAGCCAGCGCCTGGCGCGCCGTGTCCGCGTCGCGCGCCAGGCTGCTGACCAGGATTTGCGGGCAATCGCCGTAGACCGTGAACCATACCTCGTGAGTCTCGATGCCGAGCTGCTGCAGGCCAGGCGCCCACTCCTTCAAGACAAACTCGAAATACTCGGACTCGCGCCCCTGCACGATATCCCAACTCATCAGCAATTTGATCATTCTCTCCTCACGCACAATCGAGACTCGCGTCTGAATTATATCCGCTTCCGGCGCATTTGTCTGTAGTGGAGCGGTGTGAGCAATTCGCCGCCCCTAAACCGCCGGATTTTCACGCGCAACGGGCGGGAGCGGGCGCGGAAAACAGTCTAAGCGCCCGTCTTAAGGCTCATAGAGCGGGCATCCCTATCCAGGCCCGTAGAACGGGCATCCCTATGCCCGCCGTTGGCGCATAGAGATGCGTCAACTGCGGGGTCTTAAAACAGTCTCTAAGGACCCGATGTCCGAACGAAGCGCCGCCGCGCTTGATGCACGCCGACGATCACAACCGCCAGCAGCAGTCCGGCGGCGATCAGCCAATTGTCCATGCCCGTTACGGGCAATATCATAGGCCCACCCGTGCCTCTCAGCGAGGCTGACGCCTGCACGGCGACGCCTTCGTGCGAAATCATCGACGCCACGACGGAGAAGTTCCCCTTCGGGCCTCCGTCGCCTGGGGCGGCGGCGACGATCGTGAACGAGACCGAATCGCCCGGTGCGAAGTTGCCCAGATTCGCCATGGTCAGTTGGCCGGCCGCCTGCGCATCGCCGCGACTAACCGACACGCCGGAGACGCTCAATCCGTCGGGGAGCAGGTGTGTCAGCCACACGCCCGACAGTTGCTGATCGGTGTTGTTGGTGGCCTTGACCGTCACCGTAACGATCTGCCCGGCGCCGAACACATCCGGTTTCACCGAGACGCTGAGAAGCGTCGGTCCCTTCTCCGGCGTCCCCTGCGACGCCGAAAAGTTGGCCCGCAGCGACTGGCCCGGTCTCGGGCTGAGGGCGATGTCTTTCACCGACGCCCTCCAGCCCGTGCCGTTGCCCGCCACATTCAGAAAGCCTACGTTCTGGCCGACGCTCTCGAACTGATAATAACCGTTCACGTCGGTCAGCGCAGCTAACTCGAAGCCTTCTCCCACGAAGCGCACGGGGATGCCCACCGCCGGGACGAAAATGTCGCCATTCACCCATACGTAACCGGCGATCGACGGATTCTCGGCTATCGATTCCGCTGGCGCGGCGGGCGTGACTGTGGCCGGAGCAGGCGCTGACGTGAGCGTTGGCCGGACAGGCGTGGACGCCTGCAGCAATGCGCCCGCGCTCGACGGCGAGACCGGCAGAGCCAGCAGCGCCAGGACCATCCCAATCGATACCGCGACAACCAGAGCCTTTCGACCAGTATACCGACTCATGAGTCACCTCCAAAGGCCCGATCTTAGCGACCGGACCAGCTTAACAGCGCACGGGTGAGAGCGCAGGCTACCTCTCCATTCCTGGGTTTGGCGTTGGCCTGGGATCAAGCCGAAAAGACCCAAAAACGTCCTCGTGCACTGGCGCGCCGGAAGGATTCACCGTCACCCCCGCCGGGCCGAACAGGTTGTCCAACTCGTCTAATTCTACTACCAAACCGCCAAGGCTACCAAATGCGTCAACTTGCGCATACAGGGTGTGCGCGCCGGGTGACACAAACCAGCCGGGCCAGTTACTGTATACAGCCGCCGGATCGGTCGGATCGTCGGGCATGGTCGTGTCCAGGACAATCGACTGGCCGGGCAGCAGAGGCGTGCGGAGTACCCAGGCTTTGCCGAATGGCGCAATGTCATTCCACACCTGGCCGGGCTGCGGTACGTCATCCGGGTCGACATAAAGATCGATCCAGAAACCCGCGGGCGCGGCCACTGTGCCCGTGTTGGCAATCGTTACACTGATAACTGTTGGCTGAGCGACATTCGGTGACGCAGGCGCCACGACGATGTTCTGTACGACGAGATTGGGCGCCGTCGCGAAATTCCTGAGCACGAGGGGCAAGAATATCGGTCCGACCCTGGTCGTGAAGGAATCAGACGCCTCCCCGGTTTCCCGGCTGCCCAGAAAGACTGTATTGGTGATGACTGCGCCGAAAGGCACATTCGAGCCGACGCTGAGCGTCACGACGACCGTGCCGCCAAAGGGTGGTGTGAGTGTACCGAAATCCCATACGTTGTCGCCGAAACTGGGCGGCGGATCGGCTGCGAGGAAAGACAGCTCCGCCGGATAGGTTTCTGTCAGGCGAACGGTCGTCGCCGGGGCGTTGCCGACGTTGGCATAGTTCAGTCGATACACGAGCGTGTTGCCAGGCATCGTCGCCCCATGTCCCTGCTTGTCGATCGTGAGCGCCGGCGCGCTGACCACGTCGACTATGTTGGACGCCTGCCGGGCGGCCGCGCCGCTTGCGCTCGCCGTGACCAGATTCGTGATCAGCGTGCCGTTGGGCAGCGCTGGGGCCACGGTCACAGTCACGACGATGGCGCGCCGCTCGCCGACGTTGAGCGTGCCCGGCGTGTTCCACACGTTGCTGCCGCTATCCGGCGCAGGAAACGCCGAGACGAAGGTCACGTTCGAGTCGTACGTTTCGGTCACGATGACGCCCGTCGCCGGCGCCGTGCCGGTGTTGCTGTACTCGATCGTGTACACAATCGCTCCCGCCGGCGCAATCGACGAAACGTTTGCGTCCTTGCGGATGTCAAGCACGACGCCGGACACTACCGCCGTGTGCCAAGCCGTATTGTCCGCCGAATTCTCGCCCGGCGACGTGGTCGAGACCGTCGCCGTGTTCGTGACCAGCACGCCCGGCGTGAGTGTTAGCGGTGAAGTCGCCGTGATCCAGATCGTGCGCGACTGCCTGGGCGCGAGCGTGCCCAGGTCGAAGCCGAGCGGATCAGGCCCGGCCGTCTGCGTGACCATCGCCGAGGCTCCGAACGACGCGAAGGTCAGCTCATTTGGCAGATCGTCGATGAGCGTCACATTCTGCGCTTCGACCAGGCCGGTGTTGGTGATGACGACGGCGTACAACACGTTCGCGCCGAGGCCGACCAGCGCCGGGCCAGACTTCGTCACGTTCAGCTCTGGAAGCAGAACAGTCGTCGTGACGGGGTTGGAAGCCGTCGCATGGCGGGCGCCTCCCGTGGCCGCATCGTCCCATTCGAGGAGCGCCACGTTGACCTTCGTCCCCGACGCGCCGGGGTCAACCTGCCCGGTGATGGTGACGGTCATCTGTGAAAGGGGCGTAACGGCGGCCGCCGTCGCCGTGACGACCGAGCCGCTGAACCCGGCCTGCGCGCCGACGCCACCCTCCGCCTGGACCCCGAGCACTGTGATCTGCGACGATACGGTATCGGTGATCGCTGCATTGTAGAGTGCGGCATTGATAGGGGACTGGGGGAATCTCAGCGTATACGTCATCACCTCGAGCCAGGTTACGCCGGTGACGTTCACGCTCTTGTCGATCGCCGGCGATGGCGTTGTGAGTGAGACAGACCGTGTTGCGCCCAGCAGGAAGCCATAGCGCCGCTCGAACGGCTCGTCGCCGGGCAGGCTCGAGTAATCGGCCAAAAGCGCTTCATTCGGCAGTGTCGCACCCGCGCCGATCGCGTCGGTGACCCGCGCCGAATAGGTTAGCGTGAAAATCGTGGACGGCGCGACTACGTTGCCGTCACCTGGCTCGATGGCATCGACCACCCAGCCAAGCGAGCCGGTCGCGCCAGGGCCTGGCGCGGCGGAGAAGGTGGGAGTGAACAACGCGCCCGCGAACGTGCTTCCCACCGCGCTGAAGTCGCTGAGCCGCAGCTCAAACGGCAGCGTATCGCTGATGACGACATCGTACGCCCGACCTCGACCGGTGTTCGTGACGACGAGGTGGTATGTGACCACATCACCCGCACCCACCATAGTCGATCCGCTCGTCGATTCGCCGAATCGTTTTGTGAACGGCGAATCGGCCAGGTACGGCTGGACCGCCTGACTGGCAACGCCGTTTGAGTTTCTGAACACGTCGAGCGTGCCGCTGATGTCTTGCGTGCTCCAATCGACGCGCGCCTGGTTGTTAAAAGCAGGCGTGCCACGGAATTCGTTGACGCTGGAGAAGACCGCGCCGCCCGACAGATTGATGCCCGTGACGCGCGCCTGAAACGTCGCCGTGACGACGAGCGAGGCGCTGCCGTACAGGTTGCTGATCGTCTCCGTCCACCACATCAGGCGCTCCTGCACGCCTTGCGGAACTGTGATCGGGATCGGGCTGCTGACGAAGGTCGTCCCCTGCAGCGTCATCGAGCCGGCGACGAAGCGCACGCCTTGCGGCAAGGTATCCTCGTGGCGTGGCCAGTACATGCTTGCGCCGCGCGGGACGTTGTCGGCAATGGTGTACGTGATCAAATCGCCGATGCGCAACTGTCCGGCGGGTTCGACCGATTTGGTTTCGAAGAAGTTGACGTTGAGGACTTTGGTGCGCGTGAAGAAATACGTCTGCTCGCCCGGTATGTCGCCGGGCTGATCGGAATACTGCGCGACGACGGTATTGGTGTAGCTCGTGGCTGCAAAAGTGACCGGCGCTGTAGCCGTGACGTAAATCGTGGTCGCGGTCGTGGTGATTCCGGGCGGGTTATAGAAATAGCCGACCGGCAGGGAAGGCGCGACACCCCACGCGATCACAACCGCGCTGCCGACCGTAAACACTCCGCTCGGCGGCGGCACAGCCTCGACGAAGCCGAAGCCGGCCGGTAACGTGTCCGTGACGACGATGTCGTACGCGTTGGCGGCTGTGGCGTCGCCGACGCCTGACCCGTTGCGCAAGTTGGTGATCCGATACTGAATGACCTCGCCGCCCGCCGAAATCAGCGCCGACGGCGTCGCGTCCTTGGCCGGCTGAATGTCGGGCCGCACGAATTGAACGCCGGCCGTGGATTGCGGCTGAACCGGGTTGTTCGGCTCCGAGCCGCTGCCGATGTTCCAACGCACCGCCGCCGTATTGTTCAGCATCGCACCCCGGTTGATGGGGCCGGCGGCGAGTGTGCCGTCGGAATAAGCGGTGAATACGAAGGTCATCGTCACGTCCGTCGCCGCCACGATCGTGCTCGCCAACGTCCAGGTGATAGAGGTGTTATTACCGCTCGGGCCGACGGCGGCCGGCAGCGCCCAGCCCGAGTGCGATACCTCCCCGCCGTAGTTTAACCCATCGTTCAACGTGTCGAAGATGTGCGCCGGGCTGTACACCGTCGTACCGGCCGGGATCGTGACGACGACGGTGTACGTGATCGGCTCGTTGACCACCACGCGCCCCTGCGGATCGAACGCGTCGGCCTCCTGCTTGGACACGGCCACGTTCATTGAGCGCATCTGGATGATGTCCGTCGGGTTGTCCGCCGAGGGATCCGTTAGCAGGTCGCGCCATTCGACGCGGAGATCATTGTTGTCCTGCCGGCCCGAGGCGACGGTCGACGTGACGGTCGCCGTAAATACAAGCGGCCCGACGGTTGCACCCGGCGCGACGACACCAATCTGCCAGCCAAGCTGCGTCCGGTTGCCGCTTACAGAGGTGATGGCATCGGGCGGCGGCGTCGATCCGACCGGCCCGCCGTACACTAACCAGTCCGGCAGGGTGTCGCTGACGACCACCGCGTAGGCCGTCGACACGCTGCCTGCCGGGCTGGCATTCGTAATCAGGACGGTGAACGTGACCACGTCGCCCGCGCGCAGGAATTCGACGTTGTCGGCCGTGGCCGACGTGTCGTTAGCCGAATAGGCCGAGACGAACGGCTGCTGGAAGAATGCCCGCGCGACGGTCACGTCGGTGGACGCATTGACGCTGCCGCCGTCATACGAGAGCGATGCCGCGTTCGTCCCGACTTCGACGCGATTGTCGCCGCTGCCGGCCGTGACACGATAGGTGAACGAATAGACGTAGGGAGACGCGGAGCCATTGGCAATCATGCCGAGCGACCACGCCAACGTATGATTCCCGTTCGATACGACCGGCGGGAAGTCGGGAATGTCCGGCGTGCCGGGACCGGGCGCCGGGCCGACCGACGATCCGTTCACGTAGGTGAAATTCGGTTCCGTGGCAGGGTTGTTGTTCGGCAGGTCGTCCACCAGCACCGTGTTGGAAATCGTCATGCCGGCAGGGATGGTGAAAACGACCGTGTAGGTGAAAACATCGCCGAACGCGACGGTAGCCGCCAACGCCGACTTTGAGATTGAAGGAGAGGCGCCCTGGTCCTGCCGCGTCAACATGCGCCCTTCAGGGGTGTGCAGCCCATTCGTCGGCCCGGAGGCCCGCGCTGGATCTGCGGTCGCTGCCAGGCCATATTCAGTGGTGTCTTCACCGCCGGGCAGAACGACGGTGTCCGTTCGCGGGGGCGCGTGCGGGTTCGTTGCGTTGGATGGCAAGCGCGTCGAAGGCTGATTCGAGGCAAACGAGTCGGCGCGCGTCGTCTGCACGCTGATCGCGCAAGCCAGGATCAGGGCGAGCGCGCGCGCCAGATGTCCGCGCCAGTCAGATAAGCGATTGACGTTCATGTGTCCACCTGTCGGAATGTCGTGATAGCCTTCCGCTGAAGGCATCTCCTCCCCCGTACCGTGCTGAGGAGACGCCCATACGCGACCGCCAGGTGGCAATCGACAGCCCTATTCTCTACTCACTCGGATAGATGGCCTCCTTAATCGATCTTTCGAGAGAACGGTTATGGACTACCGGCGCACGTCTGAAGAATCTTGCCGGCGTCGCTCTTGAACGGCTCCGCCGGACTCAACTCCTCGAATTTCTGAAGGACGGGCACGGCGTCCGGACAGCGCCCCATCTCGGCGTACGTCTTGCCCAGCGCGAACAGCGCCTCTGGCGAGTCAGGCATCAGCTCGACGACGCGCTGCAGCGTCTCGACCGCGCGATCGTATTCTTTGTTCAGCAAGTAAACGTTCCCCAATCCGATAAGCGCCTGCGGGAAATCCGGCTTTATCTCCAGCGCGCGCTCGAATTCCCGGCGCGCCGCGTCGCGCTTGTCCATATTGAGATAGGCTGCGCCTAACTGATAGCGCGTATCTGTGTCGCCGGGGTCGATCGCCAGCGCCTGTTGGAAAAGCGACACAGCCCGCTCCAGATCTCGAGTCTGGTAGGCGACGACCCCCAGATTGGTCAGCGCCGGCGCATACTCGGGATCCAGTTCCAGGACGGCCTCGTAGTCCGCCTGTGCGGCGGCGTAGTGGCTGATCGCGGTAGCGCGATCGCCCGTCAGTTCGGCCTGCAATCCCAAATTGAACTGGATATTGCCCAACGCGAAGCGGGCTTCGGGCAAGCCCGGATTGAGCGCCAGTGCCGCTTCGAGGTGGGGTATCGCCTGCTGCCATTGACCGGCCGTAGCCGCATCCTGTCCGGCCTGCAGCGCCGCCTCGACCGAGTCCTCGATATTCGGATGCGCCGCGCGCGCGCCCGGATCGATCTTCACTGCCGCCGCATAGGCCGTCGCCGCGTCGAGCAGGCGCCCGGCATCCACGGACAGGTCGCCGAGCAGGTACTGCGCTGACGCATTATTCGGGTCCTGTCGCAGCCCGGTTTGCAGCCGCTCGCGCGCTTCCTGGCTGCGACCGGCTGTGTAATAAGCCTGTCCCAACAAGACCTGCGCTTCTGCGCGCGTCGGATCGAGGCCGACGGCCGTCTCTAGCTCGGCGATGGCTTTGGCCGTGTCGCCCGCATCCAGCGCCGCCCTCCCGGCAGCCAGGTGATCGTCGAACGCAGGCGTCGGCGCGGCGCACGCAGCGAGGGCGGCAACCAGTACGAGTAGAAATCGGACTTTCATTCGTCCTTGCTCTTCAGCTCGAGCAGCACGACTTGCGTCTCGTCCGGCAGGCCGCTCCGATCGAGCTTGAGCATTTCCTGCTCCTCGACCTTGTCCAACCCCATCTCTTTCAAGAACTTCGACACGGGATCGAGCTTGAGGTCGGACCCTCTGAACTTGTAGTGCATGGGGATGACGATGTGCGGCTCGAGCAGGCTGACGACCTCGGCAGCCTGCGAAGCGTTCAGAGACTCGCCGCCGCCGACCGGCACGAGCAGCACGTCCACCTCGCTGAGTGATTCCTCCATCATGGCCTGTGTCGGCACGGTGTTGAGATCGCCCAAATGGCAAACCGTGAGGCCGTCCAGCTCGACCAGGAAGACCGTGTTTCGGTCCGTCGCCGTCGCGCCATCCTTGCTCGACTTGCCGCCGGTTTTGCGCTCGCCCAATACCAGGCCGGTGATGAAGACGCCGGACACTTCGTACTCGCCCGGGCCGGACAGCACCTTGAAGTCACCTTTCACACCCTTGACATAGTCATGATCGTCCGCAGCGTGGCTCACGGTGACGATGTCGGCGCGAACGCGTGGCAGCGTCAGGCCCAAATCCTTGCCGTAGGGATCGGTCACGACCGTCGCCGCGCGGCTGCGCAGCCTGAAGCAACTGTGTCCCAGCCAGGTAATCTCCATTCCCTTCCCCTTTGACCCGTTCTGCGCTCGCGTGGACACGCTTTCCGCTGCAAGCGCCAGGATTGCAAACGGTTAGCGGGATTATACCAAAACGGAGATCAAAAGCCAATGGTTTAACGCGTGATATAATCTCTGCTGCGCGATCGCTAACGGTCCTGCAAGCGTCCCGCAACCCTTTCCAACCAACGCCGAACCAACCTTCATGAGCACCGATCGCCGTATTGCCGAATTGACGACGCTGAATGAGATTGCCGCGACGCTCAACGAGTCGCTCGATCTCCAGTCGGCGCTGCGCTCCTCGCTGGACCGGCTCGTCCGGCTCATGGGGCTGACGACCGGCTGGATTTTCCTGCTCGATCCAGACGCCTGGGATGGGCCGGCGCTGTTGATCCACACCGCCGACTTCCAGTTGCCGCCTGGGCTGGCGGCGAGCGACGCCGCGCTTATGAAGTCGCACGGATGCGCGTGCCAGGACCTGTTCGATAGCGGCAAGTTCAAGAAGTCTGTGAACATCCTGGAGTGCAGCCGCATCGAGGACGTGATCGAGGCGGGCGGCGACGCGGGCGGCCTGCGCATTCACGCCAGCGTGCCGATCCGCGCGCGCGATCGCGTAATCGGCATTCTCAACGTCGCCAGCCCGTCGGTTCACCAGTTCAGCGACGAGGACCTGCAGTTGATGACGGCAGTCGGCAACCAGATCGGCCTGGCCGCCGAGCGCGCGCGCCTGTACGATCTGACGCGCGCGCGGCGCGTGATCGAGCAAGATGCGCTGCTCAAGCTCTCCAACGCGCTGATCGCGTCGCGCGATATGCAAGCGGTTGTGGATCAGGTCGTTCAGGTTGTCGCCGAGGTGCTATCGGTGGATGCCTGCGCGTTAGTGCTGGCCGTCGAGGACGAAGAGGGCGGCATCGAATTCCGCGCCAGCGTGGGCTGGGATCTGTCGATGTTGATGTTGTCGGAGGGCAGGCTGAAGTTCGGATGGCAAAGCCCGGCCGGCGCGGCCTACTACACAAACCAACCGATTCGCTCCGACGATCTGCCCACCGATCCTCGATTCCCGGACGCCGATCTCTATCAGCACCTCTCGTTGCGCTCCGTTTTGGCCGTGCCGGTCGATCGCTCGGGTCAGGCCATCGGCGCGCTCGTCGTCAATACCCGAGCGCCGCGCCACTTCGGCGACGACGACGTGCGGCTCCTTCAGCTCATGGCGAACCAGGCGGCCATCGCCATCGAGACCGCACGGCTCCAAGAGCGCGCGCTCGCCGAGCAGCGGCTGCGAAAGGAGCTGGAGTTGGCGCGGCAGATTCAAGCCTCGTTCCTGCCGCAGGATCTGCCCCGCCTCTCCGGTTGGGAATTCGGCGCCTACTACGCGTCCGCGCGCGAGGTCGGCGGCGACTTCTACGATTTCATCCCGCTGCGCGATCCCTCGTTGAGACCCACCGACCTTCCCGGCGCTGTCCCGGAAGGCGGAAGCCGGCTGGGCATGGTCATCGCTGACGTGTCGGACAAGGGCGTGCCGGCGGCGCTTTTGATGGCGCTGTCGCGCACGCTCGTGCGCGCGGTGACAGCCGGCGGTCGCAGCCCCGCCGACGCCATCCGGCGCGTGAACGAGCTGCTTCTCAGCGAAAGCCAGACCGGCCAGTTCATCACGCTGTTCTACGCCGTGCTCGATCCCGAATCCGCCGCGCTGCGCTTCGTCAACGCCGGGCACAACCCGCCGCTCATGGTGTGCGGCGAAGCCGTCTTCTCGTTGTGCGCGCCCGGCATGGCGCTGGGCATCATGCAGCCCATTCACCTGACCGAGAGCGAAGCGCGCTTCGCGCCGGGCGACGTGCTCGTCATGTACACGGATGGCGTCACCGAGGCGCTGGACGCCGGAATGGACGAGTTCGGCGTGGAACGGCTCACGCAGGTGGTGCTCGCGAACCGCCCCCGATCGGCGCAGGACATCGTGAATGCCATCGTCGACGCCGTGCACGCATTCACCGGCGGTCGAGAGGCGTTCGACGACATTTCGATCGTGGCGCTGAAGCGCACAAGCTAGGGCTTTTTCTCGTGCCCGACATTCCGAGCAGCCTCTGGTCGTCGTGCGCGCCGTTCGCAACAGGGACGGGGCAGGTCGAGCGAACACCCGACGGCGCGCGACTGATTCTGCCCACCGCGTCGAGGGCGCGCTATAGCGACGCGCAGCTCGACGACTACGCCGACCTGTCGCGCCGCCGTTTCCCGCACCGCCCGCCGCTGCGCCTCTCGCTGCGCGCCCGTTTTTCGCACAATGCAGGCGCGCTGAAAGGCACTGCCGGCTTCGGCTTTTGGAACGCGCCCCACTTCGACCGGAACCGCGTGCCAAGTCTTTTCCCCCAGGCCATGTGGTTCTTCTTTGATTCACCGCCGTCGAACATTGCGCTCGCCTTCGGCGTCCCGGGCTACGGCTGGAAGGCGGCCTGCATCGACGCCGGCCGGCCGTCGGCATGGCCCTGGGCGCTGATCGCCGTACCCGTGATGCTGGCCTGCCGCTCGCCGAAGCTGTATCGCTCCATCTGGCCTCGCGCCCAGCGCGCGCTGGCGATCAGCGAGCGCCTCCTCGGTTGGCAGGAAGAACCTATGACGGGCTGGCACACTTACCAGCTAGAGTGGCTGCGCGACGGAGCGCGCTGGCAGGTCGATGGTTGGACCGCGCTCGAAACCGATCGGCCGCCGCGCGGCCCGCTTGGCTTCGTCGCCTGGATCGACAATCGCTGCGCGCGGGTTACGCCCCAGGGGAGTATCGGCTTCGGGCTGCTGGAGACGCCCGCACAATGGATGGAGATAGAGGAGGTTGAACTGATCCGTGGTGCGTGACGAGACGCACCTTGACCGTGCCGGAATGCTTGCCAATCCGTGGGAAATCCGCGTGACAAGCGAGAGGTGAGGCGCACTTTACCGGTCGCTATTCGCCGTGTGCTACAGGTCGCCGCTTAAGATACGCGGTCCCCTCGGATCGGCGCTGTTGCCATCGGGTTCTAGCGTGATGCCGATCCCATCGAAGTCCTCGGCGTTGCTCGGCATGGGGATGAACCAGATGCCCGGGCCTTCGCCTGCCACGAAGGACCCTCCGCTCACACGCTCACCGTCCTTGTCGATCCACCAGCATTGGAATACCTCAGTGCCCTCCAGCGGAGGCAGCGCGACGGCCCACACCGCCGCTTCGGAATCGGTGTAGATCAGCATGCCTTTAGCCACGCTTCCCTCGGCTGCCTCGAGCGGAACCATGTGCGCGTCTGGCCGCCGCGCCAGCTCCAAGAAGCGCGCCCGCGAGGCAGCTTGATTGTCGATCTGCCTCTGCAGCGACAGGCCCCAAGCGCCAAACGCGATGACCAGCGCCGCGAGCGCGGCTGCCACAGCCCAACCGACGTATGAGCGACGCCGACCCTGCAGGGGCGTCGAGGGCGGCGCTGCTACGCTTCTGAGCAGGCGCGTTCTCAACTGAGGCGAAGGGCTGACCATCCGCACGGCGGCTGCCAGCCCGTCGCCGATGGCTTCGTACGCGTCGAGCGAATCGGCATGACGGAAGCACCTGGCCAGATGCCGCGCAACCGTCGCCGCTTCTCCGGCGCCCAATGCTCCCAGCGCGTAGGCCGGCAGCAGCTCTTCGACTTCCTCACACGTCACAGTCGCTTCTTCCACGTTCTCTTTCACCCGCTGTAAGCCGAATCGCTTCACTCACTATACGCTGCGCGCGCACGGTCGGATGTGGCTAATCGACGGCATCCGCTTCCTCAAGCGCGCGGCGCAGTTTCTGCATGCCCATCCGCATCCGCGTTTTGACCGTCCCCAGCGGGGTAGTCAGCCGTTCCGCGATTTCCTGCTGGGTCAGCCCGCAGAAGTAAGCCAACTCCAGCGCCTCTCGCTGCGGCTGGGGCAGTCCGGCCAGCGCCCGGCGCACGGCTTCACGCTTATGCGCGAGCCACACGACATCCTCGACGGAGTCCTCTCGTGACGCGCCGGTGTCGATGCCCTGGCTCAGCTCGACGGAGGCGCCTTCCGGGCGAACGCCCAGCCGGCGCAGCTCGTCGATCGCGCGGTGGCGCGTCATGCTGATCAGCCACGTGACGAAGCGCCCTCGCTCGCGCCGGAAAGTGTCCGCCGCCTGCCACACCTTCTGAAAAGCGTCGAGCGTGATGTCCTCCGCCAACTGGCGCTGGCCGACGATGCGCATCGCGACGCTGTACACCAGGCGGCTGTAGCGGTCGTACAGCACGGCAAGCGCCGCCTCGTCGCGCCGGGCGACCAGCGTGACGAGCGTCGCATCGTCGAGCTGGGCATACTCCATGCCCGAGATTGTACATGCCCTATACTGGCGTGTCAACGCGTTTGACGGAGGGCCGTGCAGCAGGTACAATCGCCGACTGTGACGACACAGCGCTCCATCGTATGCATCGTCCCCGACCTGTTCTTCGGCGTGAAGATCGAGAATCTCGCCCGCCGGCACGGCCTGGCCGTCGTCGCCCCATCCGACGAGCAGGCGTTCAGGACGGCGCTTGCCGGAGCGTCGCTGGCGCTGATCGACGCCGGCGCGGCCGATCGACCCTGGGCCGAATGGGTGAGCGCCGCAAAGGCCGATCCGGCTACGCGCGACACGCCGATCATCGCCTTCGGCTCACACGTCGACCGAGCGCTGCGCGAGCGAGCGCTCGAAGCCGGCGTCGATCGCTTCATGGCGCGCTCTAATTTCGTCGAGGCGCTGCCGGAGATCATGGCCCGCGCCGCGCGGGACGTCACGGACGATGCTTGCGGCGAGCCGCTGCCGGACGGC
>Ga0209641_10000448_pt1 | contig 37525 bp, 53 predicted proteins | sample RifCSP16_1_FD_184022 | JGI IMG/M metagenome (GOLD analysis project Ga0209641, IMG submission 184022) | Soil microbial communities from Rifle, Colorado - Rifle CSP2_sed 16_1 (SPAdes) (version 2) | ecosystem: Environmental > Terrestrial > Deep subsurface > Rock core/Sediment | place: Rifle... | reverse complement strand
CATTCTTCTTTGCCACAACTTTCAATTGTAGGGATTGGTGCTTCACAAACTCTTACAAAACTACCATCGTATTTCCAAATATGTTTGTGTTGTTTCTTTTTCATTCTTAGTAAATCAGGGTGTTATCCATCAAAGCGTATATAATGATAAGGTCTAAGACAATTTGCACAATACTTTGGTATTTCTTTTCCCAACCAAAAAGGTGAAGTTTCATTTACTTGCCACGCACAATCACAATATTTTACTTTTTTATATTTAACTACTTTTGGTATTTTCATTTTCTCTCCTTATCCTCTATACTTCTTTAAATCCTGTTTTGTTCCCTTCCAGAGAATTTTTGCTTTCGGGCCACCCAGTAAGTACCAATTAGTTCCATCTGTTGTCCCCACAAGCCCCATCTTCCACAATTTGACTGCGGATTTGAATGGATAGCCTTTTTCTTTAACCTTTGAACAATACTTCCACTTCTTAATTCCTTTGTATAGAGAGCCGTTATAGGCCCTAACCGAGTCCCAAACCGAGGCCCCAACCGAGTCCCTAACCGAGGCCCTAACCGAGTCCCAAACCGAGGCCCCAACCGAGTCCCTAACCGAGGCCCAAACCGAGTCCCAAACCGAGTCCCAAACCGAGTCCCCAACCGAGTCCCTAACCGAGGCCCCAACCGAGTCCCTAACCGAGGCCCAAACCGAGGCCCCAACCGAGTCCCCAACCGAGTCCCTAACCGAGGCCCAAACCGAGTCCCCAACCGAGTCCCACTTCGCCAAGAGTTTAAGATGTCTTGTACTTATCTTTGGAGGTTTAATCCTAAAAGGATGGATGGGTTTAATTGCTTCTTTTAGATTGATTCTTGAATAAACTAATTTCTGCCACTTTTTACAAGCGTCATAACAAGGTTTCTCATAACTTTTATCTAACCAAGAGGGTGTAACCGCTTCGTCAATCTTAAATACCCACTTTTGTTTTGGGTTAAGATAATTGCCATCTTTGGGGTTGATTTCAATTCTTGCAAAAGTGTTTTCAGGAGGCATTACATCATCTTTTAACTCTTTGTCTTTTTTGACATACAAAGTCTGGAGTTCATCGTGAGAATCTACTCCTCCTTTCCAATATACTTTTTTACTTTTGGTTATTAAAATACTTACAGCCTTACACATTTTTATAATTTCTTATCCTTTCGTTATTAAAGACTTTAGTGGTGCGGGTAAACCTGTAATGTTGCCTTTCGGCCCTGCACAGGAACCCTCAGTAAATTACGTCAGGCCTGATAATTTTCTATTACCCGCACCCCAAAATCCTCAACTTACAATCCAAAATAATCCCCCTATTGACGTAATTATAAGTACAAATCCTAAGAAAATTGCTATTACATCATGGTCATCTTCGGCCGTGGCTATATTATAAAGCACTATTACAGAGAAAATTGCGAATGGTATGAAGCCGAGAAATTTAGGTATCATTTAAGTTTCAACTCACCTTCAAAGGCACCATACAGTTTAATTTTCCCATTATCCTCGTAAACAAACTCGTCAGTTGCATCTATTGTTTTACCGACTAATTCTGGATAACCAAAGGCTTTCTTAAAATGTATTTTGTAATCTTGTATTTTCATTTTAGTCTGTCAATTATAACTACAAGTAAAACTACTACTGCTATTATTATTATAAACAGGGGTGTCATTTTCGGTTGGTTATAATCCCTTCTAAATAATCTTCCATTTGTTTGCCGGTCCACCTTGTGCAACAAAATTCTATCTTTTCATGGCAAGGTTGGCAGGCGAGTACAACCCTTCTTAAATCCGTAACTTCCCGGCGTTTCTTTGTATGTGCAAATCCTAGAAAATTATCGTGCTTACACCCTTCTAAGTTAAGCTCGCAAGTTGTAATTCCTTTTGCTTCAAAATCCTTTTTAAGTTGCTTTCGTATTCTATTCCAAATTTGTACCTTACTCAATTTAACTTGTTTAAGTGGTTTAGGTACGGGTATCATTTAATTATTGTTGCTTCGTAACTCATATTTATATATTTTTACCACAAGTCCACCTGACAAAACTCATTCCGTCATTAACAAACATCCGGTAAGCGTAATCAGTTGAACATTTAACGTCTGTGGCACACCAATCGCTTACGTGAGGGTGATATACATTATTTATTTGCCAGTATCCTCTATCTACCCCCACCCCACCCCAAATTCTATTATCATTTTTTGCATTGGGATTAAGTGTTTTATTCTCACACTCAAGTAGTTTAAGTGCTTCTTCGGCATCGGCTCCGAATTTATATCTTATATAGCCTTTAATATCTGTGGGAACCGGTATTACCCCTACAGTTATTACTTCAGAGGTAATATGAGTCGTTGTATCGAGTTGAGGGGCTTCTTGGGCCAGTACACGAGTCTTGGGTGCGTGTTGGATGTCATATCCCACTACCGCAGTTAAAATCATGACGGTTATGAATATGTTTCTAATAATTGTACTTGTTGTCATATAAGGCCGGATAATCAAACCTCTCACAGTTACAATTATCCAGGCCTAGGTGTAGTAGTGGGCGAGTCCTCCACACTAGCTTTGGCCTTATATATCAACGAGTTATAATTACAAAGAGCAAAATTATAATAGCTATCCAAATAAATAAAAAGTTAAATAAATCCCAATTATCATTCAACCAGTTACTCGTTCGATTCATCATAGTCTTTTTGACTTGCATATCCTTCTTTGTATTTACTTGTTTGTTCGGCAAAGTCTTCTTGAAAGCAAGTCATACATTGTGTGTATTCCCGGTTGTTGCCGTGTCTATCTATTCCGTACTTTCTAAACTTACGGCCGCACTTACATACTATAATCGGATTTTCTTTAAATGCTTGTATCATGTTTTTTGTTGTTATCTATACACCACTTGAGTCCGTCAATTTTGCCTTGTCTATAAAAACTCTTTAACCAAGACTCCGCCATTTCTTTTTGGTGTTCCGGCAATTCCAATGACCATATATCTTTAATTGCTTCCTTGATTTGTTTTTTCATTCTTTCCATTCGTCTATCGGATCTACATCAATCTTTTGTTGTGTCAATTCGGCTACTCTACTCTCATAACTTTCAGGCGAACATATAAATTTACATCCGGTTGTCGTCCTAGTAGTAAAGTCATAGTGTCCGTTTTCGCAAGTCCAATAAGTCTTACCGTCTTTCTTGCTTACTATAATTTTTAACTTGCCGCTATCTACCGGACAAAGTTTGCCGGTTACATATTCTATTTCCTTTTTGGCACCAAACACGGCTCTCAATTGCGGTTTGTAGCCTAAAGTTTCTAATTTGTTTTCAAGTGCGGTTATCTTGGCTAAAAGTACCTCACCGGACATTTCTCTTAAAGTGAATAAAGTGTTATATCCTTTTGGCGTGACTACACTTAGCGTGGCACTTGCCGGGGCTTCACCGATAATGTTTGTTTGGTCTTTCATGTTATTTTTTCAGCATCCAAGTTTGGCATAGCGTCTTGTAGTCTTTCTCTATTTTCTTCTCTCTTAACTATCTGCCAGAGTCTTTGTGAACTTAATTGATATTTGTGTACCATTTCTATATAACTTAGACCCGCTTTAAAGTCGTTGTAAATCGCTTCGTTTCTTGTGGTTTCTTCTTGTGTTGCGTGTCCCATGATTAGTATTATAAAGACTATTTAAAGTTTGTCAATAGGCAAGTTGTCTAGCCTTGGTTATCGCTTGGATAAACCTTGCGGCATTTAAGACAATAAAGGCGGTGTCCGGTAGGAAAAGGTATTCTTGTACCGCAACCTTTACAATATTTAGTTTTATACCTTGTAAGTTCGGCTTTGGTTAGTTTTTCATTCATTGAATAGTTTTTTTGCAATCTCTGGCGTAACCAACCCGGCATCGGGGTCTACCCAATCAGGGGAACCACTAATGAAGGTGATTATTTTGGGAAGCAATTTGGTTTTGAATCTAAACACGAAAGCCGGATCCCATTTAGAAGGTGGCCTGTTATAACAAAAGTCTAATCCTTTAAGTAATTCATCTTTCATTTTAGTAGCACTTGACCGACTTGACTGCCAATGATATACTTTGTGCTAGATATCCAAGGGCCGGTACAGTCCTTTAACGCAGAACTTAAATACCGGCCTTTTTTAATATCTTCTTTCTAAATACATCACCTAACTTGGTCATATTGTCGAGGTAATTATCCATGTTAATTTCGTGTTCTACCGGCGGATCGTTGTCTATGACAAAACCTTCGAACATTCTCATTGGCGAATTTTCAAATAAAAACACTTCTTTCTTCCGCTTCCATTTACTCTTGCATTCTTCTGCGGTCATATAATGTGTGTGTCCTTCACAGGTTACCTTTAACATTCTATCTTGTCTTTCGGCTTGTTTAACGTATTTGGCGTTTATACGAACACAAGGGAAATCTTTGTAAACGAACATTGCTTTGTCGATTGGTACTTCTATAAAATCCATTAGTATCCTCTTTCTAATACTTTTTTAGCGTCTTTAATCAGGTAAGAAAGGTATCACCGTCTTTGTGAGTTTCGTGTCTTAGTTTCATAGTGTTTATATCCCTACCACCTGAAGGTGAAAGAAACACGTTCCCCCCCTCCCCCCTTAGGTTAATGTAAACGATTGCTTCAGCCGAAAATTGTTTCATTTCGGGAGAAACGGCCTCCTATCGTTCTAAGGCTTATGTTTCTGTTCCATCCCCACCCCTTCGGTGTTTTAGAATGTCTTAACGAGATTATTTATAGCCTCACCCGTTATTTAAGTTCCCCTTGGCTGTTTTTTTACTTGTGTCCATGTCTTCTTTTAATTGTTCCAGTAATACTTTGCTTTGTGCGATTTCTAACGAAGACAAGTGTCTGACTTCAATGGGGTTTAGTTCGGTTTCAAATAAACAAGGAGCACACTGAGTCATTTCCGGAAACACTTTCTTAAAACCAACGTGCCAATACTTCCATATTTTCTTTCCGCAGGTTTCACAATTTATAATTGCTTCGGGAGTTATGTCGGAAAAGGCTGGAGAATCTGTCATGTCTTAATTGTAAAGAGTTTTACTGAACAATCAACTACCACTTAAACATACAAACTAGAAGCAAACTGTATCATGTGTTATACTTAGTGACAGGAGACAGCTCGGCATTGAAAGATGTCGGGCTATTTTCTTTTAAGGTGTTCTACGTTCTCGTGTTCTTTGTTAGAAGAATATAGTTTAAGATTTTTAAGTCGATTGTCTAGTTTATTTCCATTGATATGATGAACCACCTCGCCCACCAATAGATATCTTCCAGTTTCCTTTTCCATAACCAGTCGATGTTCTCTTACATAACCCATTGAATTTGCATATGGATGTTGGGACATCTTTATCAAGAAGTATCCGTGTTTTATAATTTTGCCACCCAAACCTTTGTTCCACGGAGTTCTTCCTATCATTTTAGAAGTATCTTTTATTTTCCAGTGCATTCCCAATACGCCACTGGTCTTTCCTTTCTTAATCTCGCTCATTATTTGTTTTACTTTTGCCGAGTGTCTCTTACCGAAAAACGAGTTTTTTGGTCCGATTCTACTTTTTCCCAAACAAGATCGACTACAAAATTTAGATTTTCGATTTCTACTTTTATATGTTTTATGACAAAAGGCACAATTAAATACCATGAAGATATGATACACCCAAGCCAAACTAAATGCAACTAGCTATTGGCTTTTAATATGTCGTTGTGATAAATGATTTCTTTTCCGCCCGATTTTAATGTAACCGCACAACCATACATTGATTCTACATCTTGTTGAGCATAACCAATTTTTCGTGCATATTCATCTGTGGGTTTATAGGGGCCAAGTGATATGTGGTGTACAATTCTCGCTACTCCCCCAAACTGGTTTACGGTTTGTTCTGAGTGTCCTTTGGTGTGGGTGTGTGCGTTGAAGTAAATGTCTGCACCTTGAATTTCCTGAGAAGCCCTTTTACTGGCCCATGTGTTATCTCTAATAGATGAACCCCTAAGTCTATGTCCACCTGTAATTCGATACTCTTGGTCGTCTACTTTTGCGGTTAAGTGTCCTATACCTTGCATATAGTAAGCTCCCATGCTGTTCATAATTGCATATGGGTCAATTCCCATTTTTTTTGCCCACCCGTCATGGTCTCCGCCAAACGCTATTAAGAGTTTTCTGTTCATCGCCAAATGGCTTACAAGCGATTTCATATAAGCATACTGTTCCGGCACCTGTTCTATCTGCTCCATTTGTGCCGGATTGAAGAAAAACCCATCTATTAAGTCTCCAACTAAAATTACATACGAATTAGGTGTCTCAACAATTGCCTTAATTTCTTTTTCTAACCTATCGTAATGGGTAAAAGGAGAACCTGTGTGTGCATCTCCTATAAAATTTAGGGTTGTATCTCCCTTAAACTGAATACTTACGTGGTCTAGTTCTGCATCTGAAGTCTCTTTCCATTCTGTCTGTCGGTGAATAAACCTATCAGACCAATAACTGAAATCTCTAGGGAACGTCTTGGGGGTCTCCATAATCGGAGTGTCTGTTGATTTGCGTCTGATTTCTTTGTCAGATTCAAAACTTCCGTCTGGTAAAAAGATTCCTCTTTCAGGCATATTGTCTCCTATGTAAATGACACCTTTGTTCGCCATCCTTGCTGGTTAAGGCTCCATGTTTATTTATGAAAATAAAAAATACCAATCCCAAAACAGACAAAATCCCCTCTATAATTAGAAAACCGAGCAGTAATTTCATATAGACTCACCTTCTTTCGATAACTAAATTATTTATCTCTAGTCTTATTTCAGTCAGTTTTTCTTTTACTTTTTGTCTATCTAGTTCTTGAAGTTTGTCCAGCGAAATTCCTGCAAGGGTTTGATTATTAGTTGAAAGTGCTTCAGCATACAAAGTAAGAAGCCCTTGTCGGGCTTGGTCTTCTAAAACAGAATTGTAGATTTCGGTCATTTGGTCCCTCCTATAAGTTGTCCTGCTTTATACACTCCACTACTGGCAAGTCCAACGGCTAATCCTATTTCCATACTCGGAAGTCCAAACCATTTAAGGAATCCAAATAGTGTTCCAGCTATAACGGCAGTCATAAAGAACACAAATGATTTCCAATTCTTATCTAAAGCAAATTGGATACCATTTACAAGTCCTATTAAAACAAAAGCGGCCATTGCATAAATTGCTAAATCCATAATAGTCACCCCCTTGTCAAATAACTAAACGCCAAGAAAATAATAATCAATTTTCCCCACCAAACTAACTCATACGCAAATCTATCAATTTTGTCTTTTGATTTTTTACCATACATCATTTTTTCTTTTTCCGTTCTAATTAGCTTCTTAACCTCTTTCCAAAACTTAGTCCATGCAGGGTTTACCTCACTAGAAACTCTATCCCACCTCCGAATTTTAGCTGCCAGTTTTCTCTGTTCATTTTTTGTCATAACTGCTTGCTTTTAAGGGGCAAGCGTAACCTCAATCCAAGATATTTCTCGCATTTTGTATCTTGGTCTTTATTTGCTGAATTTCGTTGTCTTTATTAACAAGCTGTGCTTTTTGGTCATTCATGGTACTTCTAACAGCTTGCATCTCCATTGTTCCCCATGGTGTACCGAAGTCATATTTGCTCTGGTCGTTTATTGGGGCTGTTACTGGTGCCGCCATCCAAGTATTTATGAAAGCAATTGGGTCTTCCCAGTATTGATTTAATTCACTTGTAGTATTGGCGATATTGTCTATCCCAAAAGCTACAGGGTCTACTTTGAATATAGCAAAATGAAGATGTGCATATGGAGTACCACTTTTTCCGAGACGACCTATTATTTGACCCTCTGTGACCTCCTGTACGCCATTGAGAAAGCCCGTATCCCCTAAATGGCAGCAATGTACCCATCTGGTTCCCCAAGCTCCCTCAATGCGGTACACGAGGTGTCGGCCAAATCCTGTTGTCGGGTGGGAAGAAAAGTGATAGTAAACTATCTTTCCGTTGGCTATTGCTTTTATCTCTTGTCCTAGGTCCGTATCCCCACCTGTTTTAAGGTTTAGGTCTACACCTTCATGATAACCGTAAGAGGTCTGTGCTCCAAATCCTTGAGCATTGTACCAATCCTTTTCAAAAGAAATCTTTGAACCGTCGGCTGTTACTGGATAACGCATGTTTTATTTTGTTACTTCTTCTTTAATCTCCTTAACGTCTTTTTTAATTACTTTGACATCACTTTTAGTTTGGGCAATGTTTTTACTATCATCTTCCTTTTTATATTTTTTGTGAAACAGGTAGTTAAGGTAAAGTCCAACACCTAATAAAGTAATTGGATTTATTGTGGCGATTGCTCTACCTATATTACTATTTGCTCCGTGAAACAAAGTAAGATAGCGTGAGATTGCTATGACTACTGAACCAAGAAATATCGCAAAGGTTAGTGTTTTAAGAAAAACCAATCCAATCCCATCTTTGGTTTTAAGCGTTCTCAAAAACAGATAAAGGAACATGAGTGAGGTCAGGACATAAAGTCCGAAGCCGATAAAGAGTATGTATTCCATTAAAGTGTCCATATTATAGATTAAATACCATCTTAACTCCAACTAAGCCTAGTACGCCTGCAACCAAAGGTATAATTACATACTTAAACATCGTCTGTAACCCATCTACTTTACCATCAACTCTTTCAAACCCCTGGGCATTAAGAGTATTTTGCGTATTTAACATCTCTACTATTCTACCTGTTACCATGGCCTGTTGTTTAGTGCTCTCTGAGATGACTGTTATCGCTTCCGTAGTTTTTTTAACAAAGTCAATAATCTCTGTTTGTTGTGTCATAACATTGCAAAGAAACCTGCTGATGGTACGGTATAAGTCACTACTAATTTAGGTTTATTGGAACCGTAATCAGATGAACGAAAAACAATCGAGGCGGACACACTACCAGACCATGTAGGTGCTGAATTGTCAATATCACAACTCAATAAATGTCCATATTTGCTTATACCCGTTTTGGAAATGCTTGCTATACCATCCGCATTAAAAGTCCAGTCGTTGTATCCGCTCGCATTCCATGCCGAAAGGGCTATGTCGTTTGCATACCTTGTTGAACCAAATTTAGCAATTGCATAATCTCCTGTGGCTAATCCTGTATTTGAGGTTGGGTTGGAACTAACTATTCCAAAACCTTGACTTAAATAGTCGCCTATTGAATTTCCGTATCCCGAAAAAGTTGCTGCAGTGATAATTACAGTGATACCCAATGAAGATGTATCAAACAAACTAACCCCTCTACTATTAGAAGTGTAGACATTGGGTGAACCCGAACAAGATAATTGAGCATAAGTAGTAGTACGGGTATCATCCACCGAAGTACCAGCACCTGATCTGATCGTGGCAAAGTCGCTATCTGTGATTCTATTGATTTCACCATCGACACTTGTGCTTTCTGGGTGTGCATCTGGATTGAAAGTTGCAGGAGAAGCTAGATAAATTAAAGGAAGTTTGTTTTCAAGTTGTTTCGTTTCTCCCATAAAGTGAGGAATTACAAAAGGTCTTTCTTTTGGGGTAATTGAACGTAAAACTTCGGGCATATCTGCATGTAAACAATCTACCGCAGTTAAAACATCGGCGAAGTGTTTTACATAAGGAGAACGAGAATGAAAAGTTGCTCTAAATGTGTTTTTGTCTAATTGTTCGTGTATTCCATCTGGGGTAATTTTAACAATCGGGTTTTTATATTTAACTCCAAATTGCGAGATAAAATCACGGCCATAAGAAGTATTGGCAAAAGCAACCAATTCTCTTTGGTATTTCTTAAAGAGTGGTCTTATCATATCTGTCTATGCTACCCCCACACAATGCCATTTAGAAGTATCCGCACGCCAAACAACTGCAATATCAATACGAGCCGTTGTCACTGTGGTTGTGGGAAGGGTTGCACCCGCACTTGATTCAAATTGAGTATCATAGGTTAAAGCTCTTGCACCAGTTCCCGTTACCGCAAGCCATAAAGTCTGGCCATCCGTAGGAGTACCTGTTGGATTATTAAACTTTAAAGCTCCCGCTTGGGCTGTAACTATAAAAGTATCTAAATTATCACAATTAAGTGAAGTACCTGTGTCTGTGGTGTAGTTTGTAGCAGATAAAACTCTTTTCTTGGTCTTCACCCCACCGGTTCCCTTGGGAACTAGGTTAATATCAATATTTGTATCTCCCCCTGTTGCTGAAATAATTGGGCCACTACCTGTTGCATTATTTGAAATAGTGAGTTCGTTTACTGCTGAACCCACGGCTGTTACTTTAATAAGCTCGTTTCCACTAGAATCATTTATACCTGTGGTAACCTGGGGAGAAGTGGCCTTAAGAAGTCCTGCTCCAAACGTTTTAGCACCTGTCACTGTCTGTGCCCCTGCAAGCATGGCTACTTTGGTGGCATCGTGCGCACCTGTTTGACCATGTTCAACCAAAATGCCGTCTATAATGTCGTCACGGTCTCTGGCATTATCTATATACTCAACCGTCGGAGAGGTGTGAGATTGGTCGCTGGTTCCGTCCACTCCTCTTTCTTCAATAACAAAGTTAGATCCGGAGATCCGACCTAAAATTCTTTCTATTTTACCTGCAACATCTCTGTCGAATGTCAAAACCAAGTCGGTATCTGTCGGAACCCCGGCAACAGAGGATAGTGTTATCGTCTCTCCTGTCCCTGTACCAAACGAATTACTAGTTGTGGAATAGAGTGACTGGGACTTCCTAAACAAATCTGCCACTTTATTTGATCCTTTCTATTGTGTGTTTAAACATATATTTAATCCATAAAAAAGACGCACAACTTGTGCGCCTCTGTCCATAAACTACGGATAACGGGCTTACTGACCCTTTTGTATATCATTTATCATTATCTTTGTCAATTTAGACCGCTTTCCAAGCACGAGGTGAATTCACCTTTAACGGTCTGCCTTCAAGAATAATTCCAAGTAATACGTAGTCTGAGTCGATAGTCGAAGTAGTGAGCCTGAATTGAACGTCTCTCAACTTCTTTCTGACGGCTACATACCTAATATCTGCCGAGTCTGAAAATAGTGAAACTGTCCCTGCGCTGTCCCCTAGTTGAACACTTCCCATCGGATCATATCCAAAACCCGACAATGAATACTCCGGTGAGATCGTAGCCGAGGTAATTCCTCTAAACCCTCCTCTTTTCTCACTTCCTGAGACTTCGAAGTTAAGTACACCTCTTGGAGCACCCAATTTAATAAAAACCTTATCTACACGGGCAAATTCCTTCCAAAGTTTGTCTAACGGATAACGACCTGAAGTGTAGTCGGTAGTAAAAGCTACTCCCAAATCCCCTTGAATATTCTCGGCTATTTTAATTAGTTTGGTTCCGGTTAAAGGAACGTAGAGCAAATGAGTATCTCCATTGGTATCCGTAGACTCAAAGAACTGTTTAGCTCCGATTGTCCACTCAACTATCCAGCAACCCCTCTCGGTGTCTAGGATAATAATTCTCGTATTCCCTGCTGTTGAGGTTGGAACTGAGATAAATACTTTAGCATCGTAGAAGTATGAGCAAATACCAGGGATTTTGCTTCCTTCAAGGGAGTTCCAATAAGGCCGTATCTTTGCGCTTATCTCCTCCGTTCTTAATATACCGAAATAGTTTTGTCGTGGCCCTAAATTAAACCAACCTCTCCTGTTTGGGAACATTATGTCATTCGTTGTCTGGACTACTCCCAAAAGCGATTCTGTACCAAACGAACCTACGACCTTCTGTGCTGAGGGGACTGAGAAGGTAGTCGATCCTACAGTAGCACTCGTTATCTGTATCTGCCAAACCGCCCCTTTACCTTCAGGGGTTTTACAAAGCGTGGTAAGTCGCCCCTCACCTTGGCCTGATTGATAATGAACTACCGCCTGTGGGATCTCACGGCCTCCTTTTTCAAGGTTTATCCACCCACCTCCGTAAAAGTCCGAGAATACTCCGATAAACTGCCCCGTACCTGAGAAGTAAACTTTGTACATATCATCATCGTTATTGGTGGCCCAAATTCTATTACCCGACACACACATGCTCTTAAACTTAGGTGCACTGGTTGTATTATCCTCCGGAGGAATGACGTAAGGATTAAGTTCAAGTGAGCCATCATCTACAAACGAAGCCGCAGTTGTAGAAGTTAGGAGTGTTTCATCTCCTTCTTCGTCTGAGATATATAGTTGATACCTTTGGGCGTTTGAAAGAGCCGTCCAAGACCAAGTAATTTTATCTCCACTTGTCCAAGCGTCTCTCGCTTCATTAACCGCACACGAAGCCTCAGTAGAACCCGTAGTCTCACCTATTTCGTTAAGTGCGGTAACTTGTGCATAATAGATAGTAGACCCCGCAGAAAGGGTGCTTGATTTAACCCCCGATAAACCCGTAGGAGCGTTTATTGAGTTATAAGTCGAAAGAACCGTCCCGTTATATCTAGCTAGAGAGTCTGTACCGTTTGCTATATAAAGGTATCCGGTGATCTGCATGAAGTAACACTGAACATCTGCTGTGAAGGTGGCTCCTGAGATAGAACTCCACGCTCCCCCGTCAGTTGATTTATATGCCACACCACCTGCGATTGCGATTATTTCTGTAGTACCGTCGCTTTTAACGTATTCTGCCGCTCCGTCAATCGTATCTGAAAGAGAGGCTCCGTAATAAGCCGTTCCCCATCTTGGCTTCCACTGACCATCGCCGACCAAAATTAAATTCTTACTAGTGAGAGCTTCGTCCAACCCTATCCTGGCCTCGTTGAGGAGCTTGTTGGTTCCTTTGTAAGTGGTCTGCTCTATATGAATCTTTTTATTGCCTGTCTTATTTTGTGGAAGGTTAATCATGAAAAATATAATCATCCTTTCTAATTCCCCTACCTGCATAGTTGTCTGTCTGCCTATGACATTCGACACAAAGCACCCTTCCGTTATCTATGGCAAACCTTAGTTCGGGGTAAAGTGCCCATGATTTAATGTGATCAGCGTGAAGTGTTCCATCTTTCTGTCCGCAGTTTTGACAAGTGTGGTCATCCCTCATGAAGACCGCAGCCCTCCAAATGCCATACTCTTTTGACCCTCTCATTCTTTTTGTCTCTGTTCCGTTTCCGAGTCCTTTATTCCATGAAATGTTCCCCTTTTTTATTTCCGTTGTGGGGCTAAAGTGTTTTCCTTTTTTATCTAATGACTCACACCTTTTTGAACACCTTTTCCTCAAATTGGCCCATGATTTGAAAACAAAAAACTCCTTGTGGCAATACTGACAAATTAAACCAACCTTTTGAGTTCTACCTTTATAGAAGCACTCCATAGAGCAATACTTTTTTCTATTCCAAACGCCAACGCCCATCCGGTATGGACACTTAATTGTCTTTTGACAAAACTGACATTTCTTTGTTCTTTGTGTGGCTTTCATACATATCAACGATTTGTTGGATTACTTGAACTTGCGAAACCCATGTCCCCTGTGCCAAATCCTTCTAAATTATCTAAACTACTCTCGATATTAAACGGAACCCCCCAGAAGCCCGAGTTATTAACTGATTTCATCTGTTTAAGTAACCCTTCGGCTACAGTAAAGAAGTTTCCGTCTATACTGTCTGTAGACTCGCTCATGTGTGCGGCTATGAAGTAACAAAGAAAATTAGGATCGCTTGGTTCTAAAACTGTACTTGTGGCTGAACTTTGGGTAGCGGCCTTGTAATAAGGATAGTTTATTGTCCCTCCTGTAGTCGGAGTAGAGAGAGGGTTAAACTGTAAACTATGCCCTGCTTTAGCGTTACCCTTGAAATAAACCCAATTATCGGTACTATTGGCGTACTTTCCTACTTCCTCACTAGGTAATACGTGCCAAAATGTAACCCCACCCGCACTGTCGGTAGTAGTTACATATCCCCCTTCTCGTACAAAGTCTGTAGGTGTATCGTAAGTAAAGACGGCTGCGGATACTGTTTTATCCCCCGTTGAAGCACTTGTTAGGTCAGTCCACAATTCTCTCCAAGTGGTGTTATCAAAGTGTTCCCACCTCTGGACTCCCATATTAAGGAAGGATCGTGCCGTTAAGTATTCTGAGTCGGTTGTATCCCACGTATCACTATCTTTTTCAAGAAGTGAGAAGACGTTGTTGATGATTGATTGTTCTGTCATGTTCAAGCCAATAAAAAAGACGCAATTCGAAAATTGCGCCTTCCTCCCCAGACATGGGGATACCTAGCAATTCCCTTATATCATTTTTAAAACACATTGTCAAAGTTATCCGAGCAAACTTCTAACTATCTCCGATAATTTACAGTTTTACTTGATAGTGTATCTCCTAATCGTTGACTTGGTTATTTTAGGTTTCTTAAATTTAATAGTTGGTAATTTGGGTGCGGCACGCCTTTTAAGGGTAATTGTAGGGACTTTGGATTTAGTGAACTTGACGGTTATCTTTTTACCTTTCTTGGCTTTTTTGGGAGCCTTGGTCTTGTCGTAAGCGATAGAAAGTGCGTTTATCTTTTCGCTTGCTACTTCTTGAGTGATGGCTCCTGCCTCGTAAGCGTCGTATATCTTGTTTACTTGAGTTGATATGCCAGACTTGTATCTCGATATGGCTTCTTTGCCAATAGCTGTAGATTTATCAAATGTTGGGTATTCAAAAGATTTGTCGAGGTCAACTTCTATAAGTTCACCATCTTTTACATAACTTATATTTCCACCACTGACTGATTCACCACTTTCGGCAGCGTTTACTTCAATCCCATTGGACTTGGTGTTGGTAGTCTTCGGTTTGTCTTTTTTTCTAGCTTCCAAAACAGAATCGTAATATTGCTGAGCTTTGGCTGGATCAGTCTTTAATAACTTCTTATAAGTTTCTGACTGTTTATCTCCTAGAACTGAAGTGTTTGTATCAAAATACTCTCTAGCTTCGGGTGTTGAATATTGACCAAAAACCGCTCTCTGTATGTTTCTAAGCGGTGTTTGTTCTGTTGGGAACCTGACCTTGCCGGTTGCCGACTCGCTATATCCTTTTTCGGTTGCCCCAATACCTTCAATACTTCTTTTTATTTGTTGACCTGCAAACGGAGGGAGTATCTTGAAAAGCGGATCTTGTAGGCCTTTGGTAACCAAGAGTCCCGAACCAAATCTTGTCGGATCCCCTTTACCGAAGAACTGCTCTCTTGTTGGCAACTGAGTATCACCGACCTTTGCTCCATATTCGGGATAAGCCGCAGCTAAAGATTGACCAAGTGGAACATTTGAGATAACTTCTCCCGCAAGCCTTCCTCCAGCCCTCATTAGTCCTATTTTCTTGTCTTCTTCTTCTTTGTAGGCATTGTAGGCATCTATCGACGCCTGGATCGGGTCTAAAGACACATCGCTTCCTCTTATTTTTTCCGCTGTCCTGTTAAATACATAAGAAGCGGCAAAGAATGTTGCAAGTTTTCCGAATTGCTTTTCTCCTACCCAATCACCCATTACGTGCCATAAATTAGCAACTTCTAACTGGAAAGGTGCCACCATTTGAAACACCTTCGACTTTTGTATTAGAGGGACTTCACCTATGCCCCTACCCGCAACCATACCTCTCGTTGCATCATCTGCAAACTTAATAGGGTTCGGGACTTTATTTGAGAGTGCTTTTGCGTATTCTGAGTTCCAAATGTATTTAGTTCCGACATTATCTAAAACCGTGACCATCCATGCTGCAAACTTTCTGGTATTATTTATCATTCCTCTATCAAACCTGTCGAAAGCACCACTCCCATACCTCTCTGTAATAAAGTTTGACTTTTTGATGGGCGTTGCCTCATCGAAAATGTTTGCAATAGTATAACCTAAACCTTTAATTGAATTTCCAGGTCCAGCGTCTGCTATCCCCTGTGGTACATTGAATATCTGTGCCAAAGATGAACTTGCATTACCTAGAATAACATTGGCCTTTACCCTATTGTTTAGCCAATTTATTACACTCATAGCTTTTCTTCCCCCTGGTATTACTTTTTGGATAAACCTATCTGCCGGGTTGGTTTTGCCTGCGAGATCTCTTGAAAAATCGTGTAGATATTCTATAAATCCATTTAGTTTTGGATCAGCTTCTGTCTGTTTTGCTAAGTCATCGGCCAAAGCTCCAAACTTACTCGTAAAAGGATCAATGTTTTTACTGTACTCGGCGGCTTTAACATAATCTATAAATCCACCAACCGCATCCACGTCCGTTTGTCCGCCCAACCTCTTTTGAGCAAATGACAGCCACTTTGATTTGGGTTTGGTAAATTCACTCGTACCAGCTAGCGAAGACTTAATGTTGGCTGGACTATCAAATATGTTTAGTAGTCCAGATATTCCTCGGCTCATTTCTCTAAAGTGTCTGTAGTAGTCTTGGCGTTTTGGTATCAGCTTTTCTGGATTGTTTGGATAGATACGCTTCATGACGGCATTTACTTCATCAAGTAGTTGGTCGTATTCTTTTCTAAACCATTGATCAGCTTTAACTATGTTGTCAGCCTTCTTTTGTCCAAACTGTTGAACTATTTCTTCATAGGTTAGCTTATCCTCACCAAACATTTGAGTTGCAGCACTTTCCTTACTTCCCTTTTTAATGCCCAAATCAATCTCAATTTCTTTGTTTATTCTTTTTGACCAATTTGCATAATTTCTTGATAAATTACCTTTGGCCTGATCAAACGGATCAAGTAAAACCCTTTTAATGTTTTCAAAACCCTTCCCATATACTTCTTTGAAGTTTCTATAAACATCTCTTGTGTAAGCCTTGAATCCAGAAATATCTTTTAAGTCTTCCGCACCAACGCCTCCAACCTTAGTATTTTTTGATATAGACTTGCCTATGTCTTCTACGTTAGCCTTGGACTGCATATAAGGTGTTCTTGTTGCACCCTCTTGTGCAAAGAGTGTTTTTTGCCATTCTTTATAATCATTATTTGCCGTTATTTTAGCTGCTCTTTCTTGTTGTAGTTTGAGTTTCTTGAGACCCGCTTCGGTTGGGACGGCACTATATGTTTTCTGTGGTATAATATCTTGTGGTACAGATACGGGTTTTACTGGTTGTGTCGGGTCTTTCACTAATCCTAGTGACTTTCCTATTTCTTCTACGTCTATAAAACCTCTTTCATATTTTGAGTCTGATACTTCATTAAATTTTATATCTTTCCCGCTCATGTTTACTTCACTTGGGAATTTTCCTTTTAATTCTGATAATATTTTGGCAAATTGTCCCAAAGCATTTCTTGTGTATTTAATTGTCGCTTCTCCAGTTTCTTTGATAAATGGTTTAAGTGCTCCGTATATATTCCCCACCACTTTACTTGCACCAGCAAATCCTATTTCAGAAGCGGAACCAAAAGCTATATTTTGAGCTATATACTTTTCTCTGTCTTTTTCGGGTAAATCTCCCAATGACATTAAAAGTCCCTCAATTCCACCTTTGGCTGCAAGAGATCCAACCTTAAACCAATTGCTCATATTTTTGGTTAGATTTAGTAATTTTGTTGTTTCTCCGAATATCTTTGTATTAGTTGGATTCTTTACAAATCCAATCATGTTTCCTGCCGTTACTAACGGATCAAACTCCATACCCAATATTTTTATATTCCTTTGTGGTACATTGGGAGATTCGATATCACCCATTCCTTGTGTTACACCGGAAGCGACTCGTCTAAGTGTGTCCGATGATGCAATTTGCGGTTGATTGACAACAAAGTTTGCACCCTGGTACAGAGGACTTGCCACCGCAGCAAAATTTCCTATACCATAGGCAGCTTTGGCCAGACCTTGTACAACCTTACCCTTGTCATTGGTTTTAATACCCGTTCCAATTAGATTTCCGGCATCTATCATCTTATTAGCACTACCCATACCCGTTCTAAATGAATTTGTAAACATACCAGCCATACCTTGAACTCCAGCTATCGGGACATTGACAATCGGTTGTATGTATTTTTGTAGAGGTTGAGGTGTTATTTGTTGCACGCCCGACCTTAGATAGTTTCCGAAAGCTGTTGGTAATTGGGGAATTGCATTTTGTACTCTCTGGATACCACCCTCAATTCCACCAGGTGTTGCTCTGTCTAAATTTCCCCAAAAGTTGTTTCCGTTATTGGAAGTGGGATTAAAATAGGGGTGTTGTACCACCTTTTTTACTGAGTTATATGCATTAACAGGAGGAATTAAATTAAAAGCCGTCCCACCAACAGTCTGTACACCCTGTTGAAGTCTCTTTTTTAATTCGTCTGCGATGTCTTTAAGTGTCATACTGGTTCTGGCCTATAAGCCAGCCAGTCGCTTTAGCTCATCCTCTACTGAGGCGTTAGTTCCACCAAATTTAGCTGTCGATGTTCCTGCGGGAGCAAACTGAGGCGTTCCTGTGATCTGCCCGTATTGCTGTTGTGGGGCCGTGTAAGCTCCAATTCCTGCCATGTTTTGTTTGAGTTGCGCCAAGTTTGTAGCGTTACTCATAGCCCAGCTCTCAAGGGATGCCTGTCGTTGAGCTGTTTGATTCTGAATAGCTGTAAGTTTCGTGATGGCTGCCTGGTAGAGATTGGTTGTAAGACTCTGTAAATCTTGAGACTTAGATAGTTGACCCTGAGCTTTGGCTGTTTGTAATTGCTGTTGTGCTGAGGCAAACCAATCGGCTATCTGACCGATTCTTGTATCTCTTTCACCTGCGAGTCTATTTTTCTCCTGCATATAGATATTGTTTAATTTAGAACCTCTGTCGGCTATATCACTTAATATTGAGGCTGTTTGGGCTTGAACATCTCCTCTTTGCTGGCTTCCTAGTTTAGTAAGTCCGTAAGCATATTGATTAACTGCCGAAGAGTCTCCAGCCCCCATTGATCCAAGATAGGTATTTCCGGCATTCATCAAGTTTCGAATGTTTGAGGAAATGTCTTTTAAGGTCTTGACTTGGTTGGTTTGGGTCTTACCTGCCTGAATATCAAGATCGGCTTGGTTTTGATCTTTTTGAAGTCCTAAATCTGTTACATTGGTATTGTAGGAAGTGTTAGCTATTCCTTCTTGGGCTGTTTTCTGCCCTGGGAGGCTGGTATTGAGCATATTATCCAATTCACCGAAGTAGTTTGAATATCCACCCTCGATTTGCTGTCTCATAATGTCTTCGTAAGAAGGGCCAGAAGAACCCTCTCTTTGTTTGGCTTCCCAATCAGCCTGTGCGGCAACTGGATCCCAACCTTTATATTGATCAGATGGGAACGCACCCGTGTTTGTCGGGGCGGGATTTGCTGGAGGATTCGAGGTGTTTTCACCTAAAACTTGCGGGGTGCTTGCGTAGGTATTAAGGTAGCTCTGTTGCTGTGTAGGGTTCATCTGATATGTCCCCGTTTTGTTGAGATCTGCTGTAGCTGGATTTTGATACTGATCCATAACCAAATCCGACCCTCCCGAACTATATCGAGTAAAGCCGAGTAGGTCTGAAATCCTTTCGGTTATTCCGAAATCTGGTGTTCCCCATGATCCTGTATGTGACATATTTGACTTATAGTGTTATAATTAACTTATGATTAAAGCCTTTTTAGTCGGTCTTTATTATCTTGGTTTGGCATTCTACCTTTGGTTTTACTTTGCTAACCAGGGAATGGAATTTGCGGATAATTTCAGAGCTAATACCAATAAGGTGTTTATTCTTGTGGTAATAATTCCTAATATCGTTCTATTCTTATTCCTTTTAAGGTATCTAAAATCCAAACTCACTTCTCCTCATTGAGGCTTCGCCTCAGGGGAGTCCGTCTACAAACTGCTTACCTAGCCATCCTCCCTTCACTTCCCTCTTCTCTCTATTCCGTATTCTTAAGCGTTACGCTTGAAGTTTCCGTTTTTAGATTAAGTCGGTCGTTTGGTCGGCCTGATACCTCATCTACTATCAGGTGTAGCCTTCTAGACTTGCGATCTAGTTGGAATTCCTTAAGGTCGATTTGCGGCCGCATCTCGATTAGGTAAGTTCGTTTTTACGGAACTCCAACTAAACAACAAGTTTTAACCAATAAAAAAACCACCCAAACAATCGGGTGGCCCTCCGTGCGTAAATACGCACTAAACTAGCCTATGAATAATATATATCATTTCTCACTTTTGTTGTCAAGTATTCCCCTAAAATAGTTAGCGTACTTATCCACATTGGCCTGCATGGTGTGATTCTCTTTAATATATTTATACGCCTCCTCTGCCATCTCTTTGCCTTTATCCGGATTCTCTATTAAATATGAAAGGTGGTTAACCCAATCTTCGGTACTCGAAGCTAGTAGCCCTCTTTCAGGATGGTTGGCTAGAACGTCATTGTAAGGGTCGATCCTTTCCATAATACAAGGTGTTTTACTTGCGGAGTATTCTAAGTATTTAATATACGACTTCGCACGACTGTAATTGCTCCATGTTAAAGGTGCGACATATATATCGCACTCACTAGCCATATTGGGCCACACTTCGTCAATAAACCTATATACGTTGTACCTTCCTAGGGTGTACTTATACTTGTACCCAAATAAGGCTTTGAGTTGTGGCATATAGAAAGTAGTCTTGAATCTTACTTGCGGGTACTTGTCCATGATTATTCTCATAGCTTTAGTGAATTCGGGTTTGTTTACATCGGGATAATGTGAGGCCCCTCCTATATAGCCTATGGTTATTTCATCTGTTTTAACCTTAGGTGGGATCTTCTTAAAATCATACTTAGTCAGGTCAACGTAATTAGGAAGGACGGTAATGTCTTTAATCGGTCTTTGGGTGTGTTCTACAATCTTGTATTTTAGAAAAGGATTTGTTGTAGTGAGGGAGTCTGCGTCTAAGATAATCGCAGTTCTGTTAAATAGCTTCTCACTACCTGGTTCATAATCCCCTTTGTAATAAGGGTGTGTGGGATCGACCGCCCAGATATTATCGTCTAAGTCTAAAGCTACTTTCATTCCGTACTTCATCCCTTGCACCCTTAACTCAAGATAGAACTTAACCGAGTCTGCGTATGAGAAATACATAATGTCGTAGTATTTGGACAGATCCTCGGTATTCGTAAACTTACTCGTCTTTCCACCTACTAGCTCGTAGGATATATCTACCTCAAATTCATCCTTGGGTAAGTAGGTTAGAGGGCTAATAGTTCTAGCGTAATCAACTCCACCTACATACATAATTTCTTGACCGGTACTTTGGTTGGTTTTTAACTTGAAATTAGTCAGTGATCCTAATACTTTTATTTTCTTCATGATACCTTGCGGAGGGTGAGGTGGCACTCCCACGGGAATCTGTCCCTGTCCATTCCTATAATTTCAAACTTACACTTGGTCATACAATGTCCTCCGAATGCTTTGTCTGTAAAGTAACCGAAAAACACATCCGCCTGTTCTGGGATGTATTTAACATGGGTCGGATCTAAGAATGCGTGGGGATGGGGTAAAGTGGGAACTCGAATATCCAACACTCCACCTATCTTCAGAAACGAGCCTAATTGCTCCATCAAAGCTACTGTATCTTGGAAATGCTCTACAAAATGATGGGCGAATACTGCGTCGTATAAATAAGGAGGCTTGAAGTCAAATACCGAACACAACCACTTTTGTCCGTGATCTATATTGTCTAATCCCTCAGTATTAGGAATCCACCTAGTTATATCAGAACACCCTACGTTTAATGCTCGGTTTACTTCAATTTTCTTTTCCATAGATAGTTTTTAGAATCTCTTTAACCGGATCGCCTGGATAGTTCAAACATTCTTTTCTAAACCACTCACGATCCTTTTTATTTAAGTCGGGATCTTTGATACAGAGTTCTATTTGTTTATTAAGCGACTCTAAAGGGACTTGAATAGCTGCGGGACTGATTTGGCTTATAAACTCTTCTCTTGTGTAAGTCTTACCTAATAGATCCTTTTGAGTCCAGTTATCAACTGAAATATAGGGGATGTCCATTAAGTGAGTCAAAGCTCCGAAAGTCCCCTCTCCTATCCCCACAACCACGTCCGCCCAACTTAAGGTGTGGAAACAAGTATCTATGTGGTTTAGCCCCTGTCTGTCAGTTGAGAGAGGGCGAGGGTAATCGGCAGGGTTATTCTCGCCTTCCAAAAGTTTGCTGAATACGTCATATTTACATTCTTTAAGTTCGGCGGCTACTTCTAGATTCTCTTGAAGTTCTCTATCCCAATGTCTGGGTGCAAACAATACACGCTTGTCTTTATGTTCCCGTCTTGGAATTATCTTTTTTGTTAAAAGTGTTCCCGTAACCACAACTTTTTCTTTAGGAATGCCCGCTTTTACCAGCCAGCTTTTTGTCCAATTACCCCAAGCCATGAACGTATCCGCAATCAAAGGTCTATTAAGAGGTGGAATATAATCGTTTATAGAGAGAAGTCCGTGTTCGGCTACTATCACACGCTTGCCGAGCATCTTAGCCTGAACTGCTATTTCTTCCATGTTCCCTATAACATCCTGCCACATAACTAGCGTGTCGGCTTCGTGCCAGTCTTGTACTAGATCACCTGTTTTATGAAGTTCATTAACCAACTCGTCTAAAATACCATTAAAGTTAAATAATGTTATTTTCACTTCCTCTCCTTCCCCTCACTGCCCATCATAATCTCATATTTAAGTTCGGCCATCTTCCAATCTTCGGGGGAATCCACATCCTGACTCTCGGACTCTTTAACTATTAAAGGAATTGACTTTGAAAGGAACAAAACCCTCTCTTTTAAAAGTGCATCGGTTTTTAATAAATAAAATTGGCCCACATCGTGGTATCTTGGTTCGAAGTCTTGAGTGTTGTGGTGGTAGGCTTCGTAATCAACTATTTTGACAAGTCCATCGTCTATGTGAACCGACCTTTGGGGGGGATAGCCATACTGAACCATCGGGAACACCCCATTTCCTTGTTTAATTAACTCAAATGCTTCGTTTAAGAGTTTGGGTGTAGCAAATACCGCCGTGGCGTGTAGCATTAAACAGTATTCAGGTTCAATCCAATTACGTTGGATATAATCTAAGAGTACTTCCGTAGTGGTCGTCCTATCGTCAGCTAAGTGTGCGGGTCTATCATCTACTTCAGCCCCATATTTTCTAGCTACTTCGGCTATCTCCCCGTCTTCAGTAGAAACAATCGGAGTAATACCTAGCTCTTTCAGATAACGGATAGGATACGAGATAATTGGTTGTCCACAAAACTCCTTGATATTTTTTCTTGGAAGCCTGACGGAGCCCCCTCTCGCCGGTATAAACGCAAGTGTTTTCATGGTTGTCTCCTTAATTTCGGTTCTTTACTATTTATCTCACCGTTTAGATATCTTTTAACAATATCGTTGTTGTAAATATTATATATCATTCTTAAATGTTGTGGTTTGAAGTCGCTTTCAAGGAAGTTCTTTCCCCCCTCCGGCTTTTGTGGGTATTTTATCCAGTCGGGGTACATTTTAAGTAGTCTACAAGCTTCCTTAGTCGATTCTAACACGTTTTTACAGGCAACATCATGTATCCCATCATCTTTGTCTAGTTTTGGTGTTACTTGATGGATAATGTCTCCTCCATCGGGTGTATCGACGATGTAATGAAACGTTGTACCCGCCCAATTTGGTTCTAACATATAAAAAGGCCAGAATAGAGTAGCCGCACCCCTGTAACGTGGTGATAAGCCCAAGTGTAGGTTAATTGTGTCTTTTGGAAGCGCCGACATTAAAGGTTCCCTAATCATTCCCGATCCAAATACTAAAACTATATCCGGCATTATGTTTTCCATGAAATCAACGCTGTTTAATGAGTTGAGTTCTTCTTTGTTTACCTTGAGTAGCGGAAACTTAGGATCTTCTTGTTTACCAAAGTATTTCTCCTCGGCCTGTAATCTATCCCAGAAGTGTCTTGTCCAGTTACTCTTATCCTTAGCATCTGCGCTAGCTTCAATCGTAGGAACGGCATTTCCTCTGGTCTGCATAATTCCACCCATAACGGGGAACTCTTTAGCAATCTCGTTTATATAGTAAAGGTGTCTGGGTTGATCTCCGCCCACCCAGCCGATTCTCTCACTCACTTAATTAAACCCTCCTTTTTAAGCAACTCCGATGTTTTGATTAAATCACCCATCGATATACCGGTACTCTCGGCAATGTCTAATAGAGACTTACCCGAATTGAACATCACTGTAAGTATATTCTCCGTACTCTTGTCGTTCTGGTTGTTTCCTCCGAGTGTCGGATATAGTTCACGTTTGGAAAGCATGGGTTCACATGACGGATTAAGGCTCTCGATAACATTGTCACCTTCTATTGCCTCGATCATTCTTTTAGCACTCTCAAGCGTCTTCTGATAATCGACTTTAAAGTATTCTCTGTCTAATGAAGTATGGTAGTACGAACCATAAAGTCCGCCCTTATTTAAGATAATTGTCGGTATCCTAAATGCGGGAGAAGATAATTGTCTTTCATCACTACCTCTTACACTAAACGGAGTGCCTTGTTTGCCTGTTGCCTGTCGGGCTATCCTATCCATATATGAATTACCCAAAAAGGATTGTTTAAAACCAACTGGTTCAGATATCGTACCCACAACATGACTCAGTACAACCGCACCTCTGACGTTGGATACATCGTGTGTCGCTAAGTAAGATATCATTCCTATTGTTTCGGGGGCAATTATAAATCTATAAGTATGTTTCGTTTTACCCATACTTGCGAGCAAATCAGCCCACAATGCCATTCCGGCTACGTTATCGTTAATCATGCTTGGGTGGCAACAATACGTTGAGATAATATATTCGTCTTCATCACCCTCTATAATTTTCTCTCCATAAGTCATTGAACCATCTTTAAACTCCGAGTCTATCCTGGCATGATACATAAGTTTGGGGTTCATATTCTTGTAAGAGTCTCCGTCTACGCAAAATCCCCAATCCTTTTTATAGTAAGAAGTTCTATAAGGTATTCCGTGAGCAAAATCACTCTTGTATAAATGAAGTTTCAACTCATCGTATTCCATATTTTTCTCTATTGGCTCACTGTAGGACACAACGTGGAGAAAATCCTTTTTATAGTCAGCCCACACCTTACCGGTTTCGTCTGACAACACTGCATCTCTTATTACCCACTCTTGCGGAATCGTCCAGTCAAACACTTTAGTTCCTGAAGGAATCTCGTGTATATCAAAGTCTGCTTTCTCTCGTAGGATGTCTAGGCTCTTGCGAACCCCGTCTCCTGTGATACTGCGGTCTATCTGCATTAAGCGTTCTATCATTAGATCATTTCAGTTATCGGTTGAACCCTCATCACTTCTTTGTTTCTTTTAACGTCAATCGGGAAGTCCTCTAAATCCTTACTTTCCCAATACTGCAACGCTTCTTCCATTTGTTTGAGGTTCTTAAACTCATCTTTGGGTGTAGTTATCTCGAAGTACTGGTCAACCCCTCTGGGAGCTGCGAATAGCCCAAACGGAGTTCCTAATTCAACATCCCCTATTCTTTTGGCGTACTCTAATTCTTGCCATGTGTTAGGGGGCATCTTCTCATCAAAGAAACCTACCTTTTCTACCGCTTTACGGGTAAACATTGAAAATGAAGACACAAAGTCTGTATAGTATTGAATGTATCTATCCTCATCGAATCCTATGCGTTTATTTATTCCCCCTCTGGCCCACATTAACGCATGAATACCTGTAGCTTCTGAAGTTTCTATGAATTTCTCGTAAACTTGGTCGTCTAAGACTTTGCAGTTATCCTCGACTAAAAAGAAGTAATCTTTGTCTGTTTTAAGCATTTCACGCAGAGCTTTGTTTTTCTCTTTTGCTATATCCCCCGAAAGAGAGATTGTTTTGGTGCAGTATTTAAGCATAAAAAAAGCCCACGTCCCTTCAGACGTGAGCCCGATCTACAAATGGATCAAGACCCTTAAATTAACCTATCAGGTCGCATTATATCACAACCAGACAAGGATATATAGAGGGTCTAAAGAGCTAGGATGAGGCTTTCGCTTATTTTATAGAAGACTTTACCTTTTGTATTGATCACCAATCTACTTACGCCACCACTAGAAATCGACGGTGTAGGTTGACTACTTACTAAACTGATAACACCCGGGGATACAGTAACATACCTTACTGTATCGACCGTTGGTGATGGTTGTGTTCCAATTAAACTCTGTACACCTACACTTATTGTCTTATCTCCGCCCATTGAGACATCGGGAGAGAAACTTGTAAAAGTAAGTGTTTGAACATCGGGACTTACACTTACGCTCTCAGTGGCTGTTATATTTGCCGTTGGTTGGCTAAATGTCGCACTTTGAGCACTAGGAGAGGTTGTAACGTCTGCTCCAGTTAAAACTTGTGGGCTGATTTGACTAAGTGTTCCAGACTGAACATTAGGACTTACTGTTTTATCTGCCGTTGCAGTAACTGTCGGACTAGCTGTACTAAAGGTAGCCGATTGGACTGTCGGGCTTACTGTCGGGTTCTTAGTTGTTGTTATTGTAGGACTAACTTGAGAAAAGGTAGCTGATTGAATGCCTGCACTTACTCCGTCCCCTACTGTAATCTGAATACTTTGTTGACTAAAGGTTGCGCCCTGAACGGCTGGGGAGACTGTAACACTTTTAAGGGCTGTAATCGTTGGGGCTGGTTGAGAAAACGTACTAGATTGTACCGAAGGGCTAACTGTTTTGTTGGCTGTTACTGTAACCGTTGCTGCTGGTTGACTACCTGTTAAGGTTTGTACTCCTGCGTTTACTGTTACATTGGTAACAGAATTGGGCATTATCTGAAATCCAATTACTCCAACGGGATCGTTTGCTGTTGAAATCGTACCTCCTGTAACAGTCCCAGGGTTAGCAGTAGGGGTGCAGGTTTGAAGTCCTAATTGTGAGTCTGGGGTGGTGGCACTCTGGGCATATTCGGCAACCGCCTCAGTCCAATCTCCACCTGACTCACCCGTAGCACTAACCAATCCGTTATCGTCTGCCTGAAAAATACAAGCAACAGCTAACGCACCGACAGTTGTTGTGGTTACAGTTGGAAAGGCTGGGTCAGTGGCATGATATTGGTGGGCAAAACTACCCGAAGGAACAATTTGACTAATCGTTCCAGAGGTTCTTCCACTAAAGCTATAAATCCTTCCGGTACGCATTGTGGTAACTGCAGGAGTGCCGAAAGATATTGCGTCGCTATCTTCATCACCAATAGCTATTTTTCCAAATATCCAATGCTTATAAAGGTTTGCCCCCATCACATACCCATCGGTTGTTAAGAGAGTCCAGTCTGCGGGGGTTGATGGGGTAGTCGCCACGCCCTCATAAGCTACATGGGCAATTAAAACATCCCCAGCGTCAACCGTCGCTGGACAAGTTGGGTTTAAGTCTCCACTACTCGCTTCAGTAGTTACACCATTCCCCTCACCTTTATATGCGACGGCCATTTATACACGCAAACACGGACTTAGTTAAAGCCCGTGTCTGTCTCTCCTTTCGTTATTCTTTACCATTGGTTAAGGTCGGAGTTATTGGAAGTTAAGTATTTTAAGAAGTTCGTCGTAGTTTATTTCTTCCTTACATCTAGGACACTTTACTTTAAAATCTTTACTTCTAACTCCATCTAAATGTCTCGTTGTCCAGAGTTCTAGATTTTCAATTCTATTATCGGATTTATTACCATTTATATGGTGTATTTTTTCCCAAGGTAGTAAATATCTACCTAGTTCCTTCTCCATTACTAAACGGTGCTCAAAAACATATTTACCACCGACAGCGTTCGGATGTGTTGGAACGTGCACTTTTCTATATCCTTTAAAGTTGATTTTTCCACCACTCCAGTTGTAATGTTTGTATCCTTTTATCCCATATCTTTCGGGATTGTATTTTCCCGCACATTTTTTGGAACAAAAGTTACCAAACAAACCCTGACTCATTCGAGAGGGAACAACTGTATATTTTTTACTACAATATTTACATTCCCTCTCTACGAGCCGAGTGTGCCATCCGGTTACTCTATTAACGAGCCACCATTGTCCAAAGGAATCTTTTTCTTTTATATACTTTGTCATTTGGTCATATTATATACTTAATTATAACCTAGTGCAAGTATACCAACCTAATTCAAATTTATGATCCCCTCTGAGTTCCAACTCACGGTAAATGTTCCACTTGAACTTACTTGGTATGAACCAAAATCAAAGTAACAAATCAAAGCCGATGCGGCTGTTGTGTCGTATAGAACTGCTCCATACGCTGAAAGTGAAGACGAAGCCCATATAACATCTGCTCCATCCCACACACCCTCGTCTCCTCCGTTATCTTGTGAGACTGAGAGTCCTGACAATGCTCTTCCACCTGCTGTATAACCTGTTCCGGTTATTTGGCCTGAAACATCTGAGATCTTTTTGTGAGTATCAATGTTTGGTGTGTAGGCTTGATAGACCAACATCACTTTAACTGAATCATTATCGAGATCCATGTCTCCGTTCATTATCTGCTTCTTAAAACTGTTGTAAATTGCGTTTGCCATCTAAAATCACATCCTTCCTTGAACACCCATCTTTATTGCATCCAGGCGTATAGTAATATTCTTTTGTAAATCTTTACACATTTTATGTACTAATTTCTGCTCATCCTCTACCCAAATAAATATATTGTCTTTAACTTTTCCCTGACACATAGAACAAGTCGGTTTTCTCATGAGTAAGTCAAGGCTGTCAGATCAGTTGCTACGTTGTCGAAATTACTGTCCCCATTCGCAAAAGTAATTACCGTTCCTGTCGTTTCGTCAATCTTTTTAACTTGCCACTTAGCCGTTGCCTGAGGTGTACCTGGTGCGGCTATGGCTAGGTAAGTAACCGATCCCACAACTGTAATCTTTACAGCTACAGCATCAGCTTGATTGCGTGTTAGATTCACTCCGTCATATCCTAGAGGTTCTGCTGTAGGAACCTTAAAAGTATCATCAAATCCCCAATTCTGCATCGCTTGGGGTGTGTATCTGGTTTTAGAGAACGTTGTCATGTTTTCGTGTTTCTAAACTTTTTAGGTATTTAACAAATTCCGATAGCTTAATTATTCTTTGGGCTTGTGATTCTATCTTGTCGATACCTGCAAACTTCTCCAAGTTCTTTAGTTTTTCTTTGGCTTGCTTAATTGTGTCTCCCATTTCCCCGCTTTTAACTAATCCTTTAAGATAGTCTTCAATAACTTGTACATCCTCAACCATATCTGCCTCATCCCATGTCAACTTAATGTCTAAATAGTCCGCAGTGAAGGGGAGTTTATTTTCTTGCTCATACATAGTGAAAAGTGGGTCAACCAATGGGGTTGTATTAACCTCAGGCTTGGGGGTTACCTTGTTTTCAGCCACAACGGGTTCAGGTTCCGGTGCTGACCTAAATGTTGTCGATGTATCATTCATTTTTATACTTACTATGCTTATTTACATAATCGTTGATGTCTAAAACATTTCCTGTTCGTCCTGCTTTCATTTCTCTAACTAAAGACTTTCTCATAGATCTAATGGCCGAGGTTTCGTTGACTATTTTCTTTAGACTCTCTTTAGCCAACTTTCGATAGTGTTCGGGCGTAAGAGGGTCGTCTATTGTTCTTTCTAACTCCATCACATCCTCCACCCTGTCCTCCGGCACTCCATACCTGTCTTTGGTTACAATATACCTAATTTCTCTTAATCTTTTCTCTGCAACCAACTTTTCCTCCTCTAATTTGTTAGAGTCTTTAAGTATGGCTACTAATTTAGTTACTTCTAGTCCGTAGTTCACTTTTTCTTTTTAACCTCCTTCTCAACTGGCTCTACTAAGGCTTCAAGTTTTTCCCACTCTGCTGACTCCGCTCCGGTCTTCATTTCTATCTTCCTTAGTTCTTCTAATCTTTCAATTTGTACTGCTGTCATCATATTTATCACCTCTTTCCTGTTTGTTTTGAGTGGAAACCAAGAGCAGTTGCCACTCATACAAACACTTAAGCCGACCTAAAGCTGTAGCCCCAAGTCGAGTTAAGAACCTTTGCTACATACGAACCAGCCCATGCAATATCAACCCACCTTCCGGTGACGTTGTTAGAGTCGGGGCCAGAAACGATATATAACTTTGGTTGATCCCCTTCTAAATCATAAGCACCGAATGAATCGGCACCATGAATGAAGTTGTAGTAGGTCGTAACGGTTGAGGATGAGCCTGTTCCAACTGCCGACATTTTGTTTGTCGAGAGCAAGAATCTAACTCCATGAACCTCTCCGATCTCACCATTGTACAAATCTTTCGGATCTGTGTACTGTCTGACTCCCAGCCATGTAGAGTCGGCCATAAGTCCTGTCTTAGACACCGGTTGCACTTTCCCGATGTAAAATCCATCTGGATAGCGTTGAGCCTTTGCTGATTCAAGATTCTGTACGACTGTTCTAACGTCTGTTAAGTCCAGTGTGTCTGATGTTTTGATAGATGACGCTTTTTTGCTATTCGCAAAGCCGGCTGTAAAGCCTGCCGATAGAGCGTTACCCGTGAGTCTGTCGATGGTTTCACCCATGTTTTGACCCAAAACCTCTATATTCTCTGCATTGTTTTTATCAATGCCCACTAAGGTCAAGAATTTAGAAATCTTCCCACGATTTCCGTACTCAGCGAGAGTACATGAAACTGCGGAACCTTCCATCAAAGACACTGCTGGGTTTGCACCTTCCGAAAGTGCTGTGGTCGCCAAACTCATTGGAGTCTTTCTGTTAAAGACAATGCTCTTTCCAGAGTTTTTCCCATGAGTAGACTTCTGCGCACCTTCTGACAATACTATGCTTGCCTTTGCTCTTTTGAGAAAGATCTTCTCATAATACGTCATCACTTCGGTTGATAAATCACCAGTTGTTCTGTTTAATGCTTCTGCCATTTTGTTTGTAATAATCTACGACTCTTTTGAGTTCCTCTAAATTATTACGATATATTCACCTCCTTCTACTAAAACATTCACCCTACACCTGTAAGGTAAAGCCAATCTCTTAACGGGGTTTCTCTTAATGATAGACCTCGCCAAGTTTCTTCTTCATCTCCTCGATGCTAAGCTCAGAAAACGGTTTCTCTTGTTCCTGAACCTGCGTAGGTCTCATGGCTTGCTGGGATACCTGTTTAGTTATCGTATCCGCTTGACCTTGCGCTTGTTTGTCTACAGCTTTTTTGTAGGGTTTCATCAGACTATCTACAAACTTCCTTACGGGAGCAGTAGGGTTAGACTGAATACTAGCTAGTGTTGCTTGAGAAACTGACTCGGATAAATCCTTGTCAAAGACCTCAGAATCCGGATCTAGTTCGGGGTATGCCTTTATGGCCTCAATGGCCTCGTTTTGCACACGGTGGATATTTTCTTGCTGAGCAAGTCGTATCTGCGTAAGTGCGTCGCTTCTTCGCAATACCTCCTCTAGAGTCAGTTCATCACCGGAGTCGGGGGTAGGTTGATAGGGTACGGGTTGTTGCGCCGTCATCCTTTTAACCTGTTCCGCCAACGACTCGGCTTTGGCCTCAGCTACTTCAGCTTTGGCTTCTGCTGTCTTTTTCTCATCAACTAGTTCCCTAATACGGGAACCGGCTGTTTTTCTACCTTCAACTTCGGGTGATACCTCAGGAGTAGCTTCTTCCGTCGATTCGGCTACAACTTCTTCACTCTTTGTTTCCGGTTGTAACTCCTCGGTACTTACCTTGGATTCTTCTGTAGCGGGCGATTCTACATCGATTTGACTTTCGTCAGCTTTTAACGCCTCATCTATATTTGGTTCTTGTTTCATTATTCTCACCCCATCTCTAGTAAGAACTCCTTGCACGATATGTCGGCAAGAGCTTACACAAAGCTCATAAAGAGCTTGGTGGTAGGTGTTATATAGACACCCACCGCCAAAACCTCTATGTCATCCCTAACTCTTTTCGAGTTTTAAGAACAGCTTGTCCGCCTTCTTCACCAACCATGATTTTGTCTTTGCCAATAAAGATTGCGTGTTCGAGATCACACGAACCGCAAATAAGATAATATCCAGACTGCCTCCATAGATGATTACCTTTAGGCTCAAACGAGTAATCTGGCCTGCTCCAGTCAGCTTCTTCGACAATCGGTTTAACTTCCCCTTTTTCATTGTTCTTCTGCTCGTCTTGCTGCATCGAATTTAGAGACAAAGTTGTTTAATACAAACTTTGCCAACTCTTTGACCATTGTCCTTTGTCCGAGTTCTTCCATACTCAACCCTTGAGACATCGCCTCACTCACTAATTGATCTAAATATTCTTCAAGCCTCACTTTGTACGCTTTACCTAGCTCCCACCCTTTAAAGTGTGTTATATATGCTAGGGCCGATTGATCTCCGGTTAGGCCTTTTTCTTCACCTATCTCTTCGACCTTAGATGTAAACTCTTGATAGAAATTTGGTTTTATTGCGCTTTTATCTTCCATTAATCATTCCTCCTTGCATTGGTTGACCTTGTGGCATCCCTTGAGGGGGCACACCCTGTGGTGGCAGTCCTTGAGGCATGGGTGGTTGTGCTGGCATACCATCCGGGCCTACAGGTGGAGGTTGTGGGGGAACTTGGTTTACACTCTGAGATGTCATGCCTTGAATAACCTGCATTAACTTTTCTCTGTCTTCGGCCATCTTTCCTTCTATGTCATCTTCTGTGTCTACAACGATCTTGTCCCAATCTTGAATGCCGGAAGCGCTTACGATCCTTGTTAGAGACTCTCCGAACATAAATTGTTTCTTTTCTTTCTTTAACTGAAGTAATAGTGGGCTTTCGGCCTCACCCGTTTGTGGATTGATCTGAATGCCGTTAGACATCAATCCAAATAGGCTAATAAGAGATTGGTTTTGTTTTTCTTTGTCGGCTGCGAAGGTTGAACCCTCAACAATCTCATAATCGTAGAGAGTAGAACCGAATTTGCTCTTGGGAATCTCCAACTTACCGCTCTTTTCATCAAACATTCCTTCAATTTCAGGATAGGTCTGCTTTAATTTGTCAATTTCGTCTCCAAACATCCTTACAGCTACCGATCCGGTCATCTTTTTACTTATCAAGTTCACAAACTTCTTCATTACAGAGGTCATAAACCTTTCTGTATAGAATCTATCTACCGTATCTCTGGCGTTTTCTCTTGAGGCTTGCATCTTTAGAGCCTGAGGAGTCTTACCGAAGCCTGGATCACTCTCTCTTGTGTTTGTAGTATCGGTTGTACCGAACATATTTAATAAGGAGGCGTTCATGGCTCCGTAAACTTGGTTGAACTCGGCTATTCCTTGAGGAGAGAGGTTAAGAGTTGAAGCTCCGTTCATGGCTTGGGGGCCTTTCATCAGCCATTTAGCAGCCGCAGCCCATTTAATTGAACTTTGATCGCTTACTGCGTCTTCGTTAATAAGTACCGGAGGGAAAATGGACACTTTAACTGCATCTAAGTAGAGGTTCCAAAGTGAGTTAATTCCATACTGCATGGGTTTACCTCTTTCAAAGTCACCCATCCCCATGAAGTCATCTAAGAGAGGGATAGAGTATTTGTTGACTATTGGAAGCTCTCCGTTCTCGTGGGGGTTGTCCTGATCTCTAAACTCCATGTCCGCATCCACACACCAGTCAATCCAACGGTCTTTCTCGTATAGTGAAATGACCTTAAACTTGCCGGAGTTTTTAGCCGCTTCTTCTTCGGGATAGTCGTGTTCCTCTCTGGCGCTCTTCTCGTCTTGATCTCTTTGCCCTCTACTACCGGCTTTGTCCTTGAGTGCCTTAATGATCTTATCAATATTCTTGTATCCTTTAGCCTTAGATAGTCCTTCAAAATAACTGAGTGGTTGCCAGCTTTTAACACCTATCTTGTCGCTATCCTCAACCGACACTCTTCCTACCTGAGGGAGGATGTTTCTCATCGAAATCAACCACATATCCGGCCCTGTGTATCCGTCGGGTCTTTTAGCTTGCCAATCTACCAATGCAAAAAAGTTTCCGTATATATTTGAGTAGAGGTTCATCATCCTGGCTTTAGTAAGGAAGTCGAATTGAGCGTTAGCGTTAGGAAGGACATATTTATCTAATATAAGGTTCATTAAAGCCTCACCACCCAAATCATTCTTACTAATGCCTTTAATTTTACCTGTAGGGAGTTGAGCCATGACTCTTGCGCTTCTATCTAGTGCTATTGTGGGGAGTTTGGGGTCAAACATCTGACTCTTGGTCTTGCCTGATATGTCATCCGACAAATACCCATGAAGAATGTTCTCGTATTCAGTCCATAGTGGCCTTTTAACACGGAGATAGTCCTCAGCCTTTTGCTCGAAATCTAATATGTCGTTTCTTAATTTTGACATGAAAAAAGGCCCCCTTTTCGGGAGCCCACGATACGTATGTCGTAAGACTAACTAAATAAAAATATCATTTGTTAGCACTTCTGTCAAATAACTGCTATTTTTTGTCCACAGAGTACCTTTTTCTCTTACTTAATACCAAATTAAGGGTCTTAGTTACCGGAAGACCTTTACTTATCAATATATTTCCACTAATCGTACCGTATTCAAGATCCTGAACTTGTTTGTCTATCGCACCGAATAATTTAACTATTTCATCTCCTTTCATGGGTTATTATGGTTAGTTCTTGATACATGAATGATTCCAGTTGAACGTAATCCACTATATGCTTTCCATCTACTCTAATAACAAATGAATATAGTCCATCTTTCTTGTCCAGCATATCTCTAGCCATGTCGAGATAGACTTGTGTGTTGTGAGAACTTATTTCTTGTTTTACAGCCTCCATGTTTTGTCTAAATACTCCTTTTTGAACTTCTCCATGTCTGTAAAAAAGTTTGGTCTCTTGTCTCCGCCTTTTGAGTCGTGAACCATGACTATCGGCACTGTGAGTAGCTTGTAGCCCTTCTTAATGAATTCTAACGATATGATGTGGTCGTAGAAGTCCCAGGTGGCGTAATCTTTGTCCGGTATCCCCACATCCTCTAATATCTTCTTTGTGGTTATCAAACACACTCCGTCTAAACTAACTACCTCACTAAATGGCCCGAATACACTTAATTCATTCCCCTTCTCTCCTTTGTGGAAGATCTGTCCTGATAATATGTGTCCTAAATATCTCTCTTGAGAAAACCACCAAGGTTGGTCTTTGTGTAGAACTGTCGTGCCGGCAGTCCCTATCATTCCCACTTTACCTTTTAAGTATTTAGCGGGGTCGGGAAATCCTATGAATTGAGTATCCTGGTGAGTAAAACATATATATTCTCCTTTAGCTTTAGCCACTCCTTTACGCCAAGCATCGAAGAATGAAGTGGCACCATATATCGGAATTAACTCAAACGGCATTCCTAGAGCCTCTAGTGAAGCCTTTAGTCTCTCAACTTGTTTTTTATCGGTTGTAGGGGTAATGAATGAAATCATATTGTGGCTAATGGTATAGACTCGTCTTGTAAGTGAACTTCGTCATCGTAAGGCTTTAGACTCTCCATGGCATATCTGCCAGCATCAAGTAAATTATTATACATATCTATTGGGGTGTTAATTGTTTCTCCGGTCTTCTTGTCGATCCTCCAAGCATAATTCTCTTGCTCTTCTTTAAGGTGGATGCTTCTTTTAGTATAATAAACTGTCTGTGCTTGAACATATTGTATGCCCTGATTAACTGATCCTGGCCCCTTTTGAGACGGCACAAGACTTACACCATAACTAATTAGTTCATCATTACTCTTAGGTTCTGCACTGTCTGGAACTAACAAAACGTCTTCTCTCATTTTAATAACGTCTGATATGTCTTTGTTACTCATACCTTTACGGTAACAAACTTCGTCCCAAATAAAGGAATTGTTCCAACTGTAAACATCCACTATTCCTGTGGGGTCATTTGAATAACCATAATCAAGCCCCCTGCGTCTAAGCCTGGCTTCGGGGGGTACATCATCTATTTCGATGAAATTATAAATCCTTCCAAGTACCGTTTCAGGAACGTAGCCTTTAATCATGTTGTAGTAATGTTCCGGCTTGGTCTCTTTGTACGCTTCGTATTGGGCAATAGATGCAGGAGCCATGTTAACTTCATTAGAATGATAGTCCGAGACAATGGCCATTGAGTCTGTTGCTGTTGACTTTAACTTGGGTATAAAAAACCCTTTCTGTTCACTCTTTTCCAAATCAAACCACCTTTTAATAATCCAGTGGTTCTTAGCCGGAGGATTAAGTAAAAGAATTATTGTAATATTCCCCTTAACAGTACGAAGTGAATCATCCAACTGCATGAAGTCTTCTTCCGGTATCTCATCAGCTTCTTCAATTATCACACAGTTGTAACTAGCTAACGACTTTAACTTGCTCTTTTGGTCACCTGAAGACTTCCTAAACCCTACGGCGTTAATACTATTCTCTCCATAAGTCAAAGACATTGTGCTTTCGTTTATCTTGACTTTATTGGTTAGTCCCGCCTCGTCTATTCTGTCAGTTATCTCTCTATAAATTGAATTACGGATGTCGCCTAGAATATAACGCATTGTGGCTGCTCTGAAGTATTCCGGGGCTATTAGTTTGGCTACTGCATATTGTGAAGCGACTGTTGAACGACCGGCACCACGACCCCCTAAAAGGATAAAATACCTAGGATGTTCTATGAATAAGGGTCTAAAAACTTCATTTACTTTCTGAATCATTTTTAAAGTCTGAAAAAACTATCGTATTCGTTTCTATCTTTTCGCCTAGTGAAGTAATATCTGTTTCGTTCTTATCTTTCCAATCAAAGTTATTCTTTGCATTAAATATAAGTCCAGGTGTGAAAGTGTGCTTTTCGTTCATTCTACTCTCAACATCTTCTTCAACTCTGTTTCTGGCTTCTTTTATAGTGAGCAGAAATTCGTCCTTATTTGCATAGTCAACCAGTGTTCTTCTACTCATTCCCAATCGTCTTGCAAGTCCACTCATTGTATAAGGTGCCGGAGAACTTATCATTATCTCTGTCTTCTTTGTATCATCCCAGATCTTAACGGCACGGTCTTCACACCATTGAAAATACTCGTCTATTATTATTTGCATATCTTCTGGTGTTTTATAAAAAGGAGGTCTACCTACTGGGTTTTTTGAAATCTTATCGGGCATACCCTAATATTATACTACATTTACTTTTGATACAAAATTATAGTTGCCGTTACTCCTAAAAAGAAACCTAATAAAAACATCATTTCTTTCCTGTTTGCTCCCCTAAGATTCCAGCCCCCAGTTCTTTAATTATTTTCCATAACCTTGCGTGCTTTGCCCTATAACCCTTTTGATATCCACGCTTAAAGGCTAGTTTTTGTGTTGCTTCTATGTCTAAAAATATATTCATATCCTAATCAATTATTGGGTGTTATTTATTATCCTCACCCCTAGCCTCTATCACATCTTTAGAATCTGCCCAACCCTTTATTGTCATCCATTCTTCTTTGCCACAACTTTCAATTGTAGGGATTGGTGCTTCACAAACTCTTACAAAACTACCATCGTATTTCCAAATATGTTTGTGTTGTTTCTTTTTCATTCTTAGTAAATCAGGGTGTTATTTCAGTAATCTA
>Ga0209641_10000447_pt1 | contig 37743 bp, 39 predicted proteins | sample RifCSP16_1_FD_184022 | JGI IMG/M metagenome (GOLD analysis project Ga0209641, IMG submission 184022) | Soil microbial communities from Rifle, Colorado - Rifle CSP2_sed 16_1 (SPAdes) (version 2) | ecosystem: Environmental > Terrestrial > Deep subsurface > Rock core/Sediment | place: Rifle... | reverse complement strand
AGCTCATCATGGGATAGTATTGTATCCTGAATGACTTTTGGGGGGTTTATTTCATAGGTGATTGTCAATAGAAGATTTTCTAGATTACCTGATTATAACCTTTGAACGATAACAGTCAATAACAATATCGCCAAAAGATATGTTGTGATGTATGGGGACGATCTTAGGAAAGCACTTTCGAGTAAAATTTTACCAGAAGTTAAACAAAATGGGCAGACAAAACTTGCTGCTGTACTGGTTGTGATTTATGGATCGGAGCCGACAATAATAATGACAGAACGACCAAAAACGATGAACCTGCATGCTGGTGAGATCTCCTTTCCAGGTGGAACGTGGAAACAAAACGACGGTGATCTTCTGACAACAGCTCTGCGAGAAACAAAAGAAGAGATTGATCTTAACATATCGAGCCAACAAATCATAGGTCAGCTTCGACCTGTTACCACATTGAATTCGGGTTTTACTATAACGCCATTTGTTGCCATTGCCTCTGACATACCAAAACTTGTGCCAAACTCTGAAATTGAGGAGATTCTTCACATTCCAATGTTTCCTCTATTCAAAACAATTGAGGATGATAAAGATTCGTTACACAAATCGATACAAGAAATGTATACTTTCAGATATGAAGACAAAATAATCTGGGGAGCATCAGCAAGAATTCTAAAGCAGATGATGCTTCTTTTATCAAAAATGAATTGATTTGTATAATTGCAAAATATTGGCCAAACCGTGTGCCAAACTGTGCTGCCTGAGATTCATTTAAAAAGAGCTTATCAAACATTCCATTTTATGGCCGCTCACAAGTCTGCTCCAAGGAAGATAAGACTGATGAAAAAACTAAAACAGAATTCATCTGTTCCGGCGTGGGTTATAATCAAGACAAAAAGAACAGTACGAACAAATCCAAAGAAAAGACAGTGGCGAAGAACAGACGTAGGAGTTGGATAATTTGTCACAGGAAACAGTTGAACGCGTTTATACAATAAACCTTGGAAAAGTTTTGCTCTCTCCAAATAACCAAAGAGCAAAGAGGGCAATTAACATGATACGAGAATTTGCAATTCATCACATGAAGTCTGAAGACATAAAGATCGAAGAAGACGTAAGTCATTTGGTTTGGGCAAGAGGAATAAGACGCCCTCCAAGAAAGATTCGAGTCAAATTAACAAAAGATGATGATGGCACAGTCTTGATTTCTAAATATCAAGAAGAAAAACCAAAGAAAGAAGCAGTAGAGAAGAAACCAAAGTCACAAAAAACAGAAAAGGTCGAAGAAAAATCCGAAGCAAAACCAGAAGAACCAAAACCAGCTAAATCAGAGCTAATGCCAGAAAAAAAATTAGAAACAAAAGAAGAACCAAAAGCAGAAGCAAAACCAGAGAAACCAAAAAAAGAACAAAAATCTGAAAAGAAAACCGAAGAAAAAACTAAAACAAAATCAGACGCAAAACGAAAGAAAAAGTAAAATTTTATTCTATTTGATATAGTTCAAGATCCAATTTTATACTGCAATCTGGATCGTCCCAATCTAAAGTGTTTTGATTTGGAATGACTCCGAGTGGATCATATCTGTCAAATCTTGTTTCACCTTCTACTGATGTGAGCAAAATAACTTTGGAATTTTCAGCAGCCACAACAGAAAGACTTACACGTGTACTATCATCGTTAAAAATTCCACTGACTGTATTGACCATTGAATTCAATATGCCTACAGAAACCTTGTTTCCGCCCATGACATACAGCATGGTACTTTTTACACTGTTTGGAGGTGCATCTTCATAAAGCATCTTTATAGAATCTCTAAGTGAGGTTTGGACATCTGACATGTCCTTGCTTGTTGAAAGAATGTTTGTGTCAAGAGGAACAGATGAAGATTTCAGAGAATAAATTACTTCAAGCAATGCTGCATTTGTTATGATATTACAAGAATCAGGCGTCAGGTCAGGATTACTATCAAGGAGAGCATCATTGTCTACTATGATGGTACAATCAGAATTTGTTTTTAGCCTCTTTAGCGAAACACCAGAAAAGAAGATTCTGTCCTTTTCAAACTTGAATGGCATTATACCAAAGGAAAGTACATTTTTCCCTAGTTCTTTTCCTGCTTGAGAAATAACTGGAGCTAAAGCAGCACCAGATTTACCAGCAAGATTTGCTATTATGATTATTGTGGAATAATTGACAAGTCTCTCTTTTAGACTATCAAGAACGCCTAGAGAGACGCCTCTGATGAGATATGATGATGGATTAAGAACCGGTGTTGTATTTATCATAATTCTAGAGCAGTCAGATTCTAGATCTTTTGCGTCATGGCTTATCAAAAGACATTCAGAATTCAGTTTTTCTTTGGCTTTAATGGCAAGTCTACATCCAGCTCCACCAAGTCCAACAACTAGTACAGGTTCTTGCATTTCAAACTCCATAACTCCTTTTTGCTTCCCATGTAAGTTAAAAAACTTTGTTGATTAGTTTTGATCCTATCTTGGATCTAAAAATTTTTAGCTTAAAGTTTTACCATGCAACCCATATTGCGTGGCTTTTATGATCTCGACTTTGATTTTTTCTCCTAATTTTATCTCCTCATCTATAACTACGGGTTTATAGGCAAAGTTTCTGCCCTTGATTACACCATCTGAGATTTCATCAAACAATACTTTGCCTTTCCAACCTAGCCATTCTTTGTTTCTCTCATATGCTATCATTTTTGCCAACTCAAATACCATCTTACTTCGTCTTTTTACTTCAGACACCTCAAGTTGTTTCATTTTAGCAGCCTTTGTGCCTGGTCTTGCACTATATCGTGAGAGGTTTATCACATCAGGTCTGGTCTCTTTTATCAGTTCTACCGTACGTTCAAAGTCGTCTTCACTTTCAGAGGGAAATCCTACTATGATATCAGTTGAAATCGTAAACTTGCCAAATTTTTTTTGGAATTTCTCACTTGTGTCTTTAAAGACTTTGGCTGTATGACCGCGCTTCATCTCTTTCAGGATTCTATTGCTACCGCTTTGGACTGGAATGTGAAGGAATTTGAAGACTCTGTCATTTTCAAACGCTCCCAAGAGACCATCGCGAATTCTTGGCATGTACATGGGGTTCATCATGCCTATCCTAATCATAAAATCTCGATTTATCTCTCCTACAGCAGTTATTAGTTCTGGCAAATCTGTTCCTGTATCAAACCCATAGCAGCCATTATCTGTAGATGAAAGCCAGATCTCTTTACATCCGTCATCTACATCATGTTTTACTTGTCTAACAATATCGCCCATTCGGTAGCTACGTAAATCCCCCTTGGAGAGCTTTGTTTGGCAAAAAGTACATTCACTTTTGCATCCGCTTGCAATCTCTATTATTCCAACAACTGGATTTAGTCTGACTTTTGGTAATCCAACTTTAGATGCATCAGAATCTTCAAGCTCGATTCTTCTTTTTCCTTTCAATGTAAAATCTATGACATCAAGAGTTTTTCCAATTGAGTTTGGTCCAAGCATGCTAGCATGAGAACCAAATTTCTCAATAGTGGATCTTTCTGCTTTTGGTAGGCATCCTGCTACAATAAGTGGTTTTGAATTGAGTTTTTTTATTCTATTTACCATCTTATTTGCGGTAGCATCTTTTACTGAACAAGTAACAATCAAGTTCAAATCGGAATCAGATGTGCTCTGAGCAAGAGTGTGGCCACCATTAACAATAAGACCAGAAATCATTTCAGAGTCTGCAAAACTTGCAGAACAACCATATGCTTCTACCCAAATCTTTGCCATTTTATCCCAATAATGAACTTACTTCTTTTTCACTCATCAATCCTTTAGAGATAACAAGTTGTCTGATTGTTTTACCGGTCTTCAAAGATTCTTTGTATAACTCGGCAGATTTTTGATAGCCAATCTTTGGAGAAAGTAATGTTACAATGACAGGACTGTTTTCTATGTATTGGCGAAGCTTTTGCTTGTTTGCAGACAGCCCATCGATCAAGTTATGAGAAAATATCGGAACAAAATTCCTTAACATGTCTGTGGACTCTAAAACAGCTTTGAGCATAACTGGCAGCATAACATTAAGCTCAAACTGTCCAGCTTGCGCAGCAAGTGCAACAACTGTATCATTACCCATTATGTTAAAACAAATCATGTTCATGCATTCGGCAAGCGATGGATTCACTTTGCCTGGCATTATAGAAGAGCCAGCATGAACTGCAGGTATGCCAATCTCAGAGAGTCCTGCAACAGGGCCTGATGCCATCAATCTGACATCGTTTGAAATCTTGCCAATCTCAACTGCCAAATTTCTAAGTGTAGAGGACAGATTTGCAACTGCAAATTTGCTTTGCAAAGAATATTGCATGTCTTGTTGTGGCTTTAATGGAAGTTTTGAGATTCTTCCAAGTTCTGATATTGCGATGTTTCTGTAACCTTTTGGTGTGTTTGCTCCAGTGCCTACCGCAGTTCCTCCTAATGCGACATACTCTAATTCTTTTCTTGCAGCAACTATTGCATCACGAGCTTTTGCTACTGATGTAGAATATGCGGCAAATTCTTTTCCAAGACTTACTGGAAGAGCATCCATGAGATGGGTTCTTCCAATTTTTTGAAAACCAGAAAACTCTCTAGCTTTCTTGTTTAACGATTTGATCAAATCATCAAGAACAGGAATAACCTGCTTTAAGTTAAATAAAATAGAAACATGCATTGCAGTTGGAAACGTGTCATTACTTGATTGTGACATGTTCACATGATCATTTGGATGAATGATGTCGTATTTTCCCTTCTTTTGTCCTAAAATTTCAAGAGCAATATTTGAAATTACTTCATTTACATTCATGTTAAATGCAGTTCCTGCACCAGAGTTTATCGCTTCAATGACGAATTGGTCAAGATATTTTCCAGATAACACTTCATCACATGCTTTTACAATTGCATTTCCTCGTTTTTTATCAAGCGAAGCGGTTCTCATATTTGCAATTGCGGCTGATCTCTTGATCATGACAAATGCCATTATAAGATAAAGATGTGATCGTTGACCAGTTACATGGTACTGTTGAATCGCTCTAGCTGTAAAAGCACCATAATATGCATCTTCAGGAATTTTTACTTCACCTAAGGAATCTCTATCTATTCTAAACTTCACACGCAAGCTAGATCTCGTTTTACTAATATTCATTGCTTTTCAAAAATGAAAAAATGTTGAAAACTTTTGTAAAATCTGACAGATCTTGGAAGTTGTACACCATAGATTAATATACTCAAAATAGATCGATTGGATCGATGAACAAACGGTATAGTATACTGTCTATCACTGCTGTTGCAGTAATAGCAGCAACGTTGTTCGGAAGCACATACTCACAGTCACAAATGACTGGAAGCACAATGTCTGTCTCAAATACTGATGCAGACTTGATGCAACAAATCCATGACATGGGCGGTCTAGAATTAGTAATGCCAGCGGCATTTGCTGAAACAGATTGCTCAGCCTTGGAAGAATCAGGTCGTAACGTGGTTGAATTCAATGTAACTGGAGAAAGTGCCGACTTGCCAATTATGGGTGGCGGATCCTACAAGGCAATGACCTTCAGTGGTCAGGTTCCAGGTCCAACACTTCGAGTCACACAAGGTGACGTTGTCAAGATGACACTCACAATTCCAGAAGGTGAACCAACTCCACACGGAAACGACATGCATGCCTCACAAATGTCAGCAGGAAACTTTGGTAAAGTTCTACCAGGAACATCCAAGACATACTGTTACATTGCACAAGTACCTGGTACTTACAAGTACCACTGTTCTGGTGTTGATGTGGCTGCAATGGATCAACATGTCTTATCTGGAATGTATGGTATGACAATCGTTGACCCACTCGATGGATACAAGAAACTCATGGTAGAATCAACAGATGTACAAGGTGGCGATGTCGTAAAGACACGAAACATGTACAATCCTGATGCTCTAGAGTTCCAGTTACAGTACAACCAATTGTACTTGACGGAAGAAGGCAACTATGACATGAGTGCAATGATGCAACACCACCACACTCTGGCAGTAGTTAACGGATTCTCATTTGGATATGTTCCAAACGAGACCCATAACGAACTAGTGTTGGGTGACAAGGGCAAAAACATCTTCGTTGCACAACCATGGAACTCCGCAGATCTAGCGCAATACCAATCACAACTACTATTTGTGCCAACTGGTACCCACACAAGATGGTTTGTAGAAAACCAAGGTAACGAGCCAGTTTACTTCCACATTGTGGGAGAGATAATTGACAGAGTTACTCAAGCAAACAGGGTACAAGCACAAGGTACTGAGACATGGTTGATTGGCGGATCACAAGGAGCAATAATGGATGTTGTCTTTGATGAACCAGGAGTCTACGTAGCAGTAAACCATGACTATGCTCAAATCTTTAGTGGAACAGCATCAGTAATTGTTGCTGGAAATCCATTTGGTTTAGAGGTAGGAGATGCAAAATCATATGCTGAAGTGCTCGGTAATCCAAGCGATGCCGTTCCACCAAGTGGTATGAATAGCATGTCACATCCAAAACTAAACTTGCATGGTCTATACACTGACGCACGTGCTGACGAAATAAGTTCCGAATTAGGAATTTAAATCCCTATTTTCCCTTTTTTGTTTTTTAATATGCACAATGATTATATTCTGTACATAGCGGTTCTTTTTCATGAGTTTTAATCAATCTGTTTTGATCTGTGATCAGGTTGCACCAATTCTAAATGACATCCTACAAAAAAATGGTCTAAAAATTACATATGAGCCTGAAATCACCCCAGATCAGATCAAAGAAAAAATTGGAACTTTTGACATTGTTATAGTTAGAAGTAGAACTAAACTAACAAAAGACATGATAGAAAAGGCAGACAAATGTAAGATAATTGCACGAGTAGGTGTTGGCCTTGATAACATCGATGTAGATGCGGCAAATACAAAAGGAATCAAAGTAATCAACGCAGTTGAAGGCGCAATGAATGCGGTGGCCGAACTTGTTTTGGGATTGATGCTATCGCTTGCAAGAGAAATTCCAAGAGCAGACAGAGAAATACGAAATGGAAAATGGCTAAAAAAAGAATTGATGGGCACAGAGCTGTCAGGAAAGTATCTTGGAATAGTTGGACTTGGAAACATAGGAAAAAGACTTGCCAAACATGCAAGGGCATTAAACATGAACATCATAGGATATGATGTAATTCCAATAGCTGATGAGTTTGTACGCGAAGTGGGATTGATAAAAACAGATCTTGACACACTGCTTTCAAGTGCTGATTACATCTCGTTTCATGTTCCGTTTACAAATGATACTCAACATCTAGTAAACTCACAAAGACTAGGAAAGATGAAAAAAACCGCTTACATAATCAACACATCTAGAGGAGAAATTATTGATGAAGAGGCACTGTATACTGCATTAAAAGATGGGAAAATTGCAGGAGCAGCTTTGGATGTGTTTGAAAAAGAACCTGCGACAGGAAACAAACTTGCGACATTGCCAAACGTCATCTGTACTCCTCACATAGGCGCACAGACAAAAGAAGCTCAGACTTTAGCTGCAAACGTTATAGCAGAAAAGATAATAATGATTCTACGAGGCGTAATTTAGAATTGGCTGCTCTGAAATTATTGTTCTTTATACTGGTATTTAGTTTTTCACCCGTTATTGTTTTTGCAGAAGAGCAAACCATAACAGTGGATTTTGGAAAACTATACGACATAACATATGATGCAAAAGATGTAACAGTTTTTGAAGTAATTCCAAATTCCGATGATGCAGAACTCATTTTTGTAATTGACGTAACAAGTCCAATTGCAACTCTAGAATTAACAATTCCAAGAGAACTGCTTGATTCTAAAGAAAATGGAAACGATATTGATTTTTTTATAATTGCTGATGGTGCTGATGTTACATTTTCCGAAAAAGAGGCGACTGATACTAGTAGGACTCTTTTCATGCAATTATCACCAGGCACTACAGAGCTTGAAGTCTTTGGAACACAGCTTGGAGACAGTGTATCTGAAAATGAATCTGCAGTAGAAGAACCAAAAGAAGAACCTACAAAAGAAATTCCTCAAGAAGCAACTGAAGAACCCCAAATTGTAGAACAAGCACCTGATGAATCTGCTCCCAAAGAAGAATCATCTGAAGAGGAGGTAACTCCTGTAACTGAAGAAAAACCATCTCAAACAATACAAAACATATTCGACTTTTCTAAAATGCCAAACTGGTCAATACCAATAAACGAAAGACAAATGCAACAATTTGCAATGACAGCTGGTGCTTTTGCTGCACTTGTTATCGTACTTATAATCTTCAAAGGTTTACGAACAGAACAATCTCTTCCATAGAGTATGATATCATACTATGATTATCCCATTTCTTATTAGATATTGTATTCCCAAAGCAAAGTCCGAATCAGATATGCGATTGTCAGCCCACCATCCTGCATTAGTTTTGATCCATGTAGGTATCTTGGTAATACTGCTTGAATCTTGACGCTCTGATTCAGGTATGATGATAATTTTTTCTTTTATGAGATATTCAATACCTCTGACAAAATCTTTGTCTGTGACAAGTTCTTGAGACCACCATTTCCCTAAATTCTTAATCCATGAAGGAATAACAATCATATCTGTACTAAGTATTTTAAATGATGTACTAGCTTTAGCTCCAGAATATTCTGCATCTAAATAATAAACTCCTGGCTTGTATACAATAGGATCAAAAGACTCTCTTGCTGTTATTGTAGTAGTTGCGTTAACTATCTGAAGTACTATAGGAGCACTATTTTTTCCAGATTCATCTCTTATATGAAGAGTCAATGGTTTTCCTGTTACATCCGATACTTGGATTACAAATGAAAGAAGATCATTGTATTGATATTCTGATTTGTCTGTACTAATTGAAAGTGAAATAGCTGACGCAACATTAACTTCACTAATAAAAATAATGATAACAAAAATAATCAAAATATTTTTACTAGACAATTTATTCTAGATAGTAATTATTTCATAATATGCATTTATCCCTTTACAAAACGCTCATTTCTTTATGGAAAAGATGGTACAGATATTAAGGGGATTTTGTTAGAGCCGAATATGATTAGCCATCAAGATCAAATTTGGCTCAAAATGTGGCAGGAAAACTCTCCAGAACTAAGAGCGAAGGCTGTTGAGTGGAGAAAGCAAAATGCCCTTACAAGAATAGAAAGACCAAGTAGAATCCAAAAGGCTAGAAGAGTAGGGTATAAAGCAAAAGAGGGAATAGTTGTAATTCGAATGCGTGTTGGCAAAGGCAACATGCGTAAGAAAAGACCCGTTGCTGGAAGAAGACCAAAACACCTTGGTGTAACTAGAATAAAACCAGATGTTAGCATGCAACAAGTTGCAGAACGCAGAGTTCTTGAAAGACATCCAAACATGAAACTTCTTGGTTCATACTATCTCTATCAAGATGGAATGTATCTGTGGTATGAAGTAATCTTGGCAGATCCCTCTCATCCAAGGATCTTCAAAGATAGAGAAATGCGTGGCAAGATTGCAGGTCTTAAAAATTAAGAATTGAAAATATTAGGATTTTTAGTTTTAGTGTTTATAACCACAATGCTTTTGCCTCCTGCATTTGGTGCCATATCTGAAAAAACCGGTCTGAAAAATGACTTTACAATTGAGACTAGCGGATATGATTTTGAAGTAGAAACCATAGCAAATTTTGAAATCAATGACGTGAAATTGAGTAGGGATGACAAAAAACTCACGTTTGATATAACTAGTAGTATTGAAAACAACTTTGCAGAAATACTGATTCCAATAAATTTGATAGATGGTGACCTTACTGTATTTGTAAATGGCGAAGAAATATTTCCACAAATTAGAAAAAATGACAAGATATCATTTATTGTTCTAGAATTTAACGGTACAGGACATAATATTATGGAAATAATCGGCACAACTTATCTGCCAGAATTTTCTGGTGTTACTCTACTTGTTATAGGCGTAGCATTTTCTACTGTGTTTATATCTAGAAAATTTAAATTCTAGTAACCGTTTGCAAAATCTTCCCACAGATTAGCACGTGCAGTAAGCTTATTCATTTGATAAAATATGCCTCCGATTATTCCTGCTTGGTAGAATGCATATAGGTATACTTGAGAGTGTGTGGGGTCTGCATGTGATAGACTTAAAGCTATCATAGAAAAGAAAATGAAGGTACCAACAAAGGTGAAAACCTTACTGAAAAATCCTTCTATGCCTACAATTCGTTTTGTGGCAGCCGCCATTATTGTGATACTTGATACAATTAGAAACGTAAGACCACCATTTGCTTGTATGAATTCGCTTGCCCATGGAATTAGACCATCTTCCAAAATCGATTTTTGAGGAGAATTTATTCCTCCATGCAAAGCAAAAGTAACAGAACTGAAAATGGCACCCATCATAAATAAGAACAGAAATATCTTTACAACGGCTCTCCTAAACGGGTTTCTTGTTTCTGAAGGCCTCATTACACCATCAGTCAGCTTTATTCCATACAACAATCCTATTGCAAAGGCGGGACCAAACATGAGGTTTATTATGATTGGTGATTCTCTTGTGGTCCTTTCAATATCAGGACCATATGTTAGGTATAAAATTATTGCAAATGCTACAGCTCCTGCAAATATGCAAAGATCTATCCAACTCCTATTATGCCTAAGTTCGTATAGGTCTGTTCCCCACTCGTCCAATCTGAAGTTGATTTTTGAAAAAGACATTAAAAAGACAACTAAAAAATGATTTGCTTAATCTATCAATTCTCTTTACCTTTTATGGCTCTCTCATCTTTGATAACATGTGAAGGTTACAAGGCCAATAATAGGACTAGGAATAATTGTTATAATATCAGGAATCGTGTTTTACCTTCAAGGCCAGTCTATGGTTGGACCAGAATCATCTTTTATGTATTCTAATCCTGAATGGATAACAAACGGTCAATTGATTGCAATAGTTGGAATTATAATTTTAGCTGCAGGGGTTGCAATATCAAAAGTTAACTTACGACACCCAAAGTAGTTGTAGTTCGTATCTTGTCTAACATGCGAATTTTCTTTGTTATGAGATTGTCCATCTGTCTTTCTGTCTCTGTTTCTACTTCTACTACAATATCATAATCTCCATATGTTACATGAGCATCTTTGACTTTGTCTATATCTAAGAGTTTTTTTACAAGTTCGTTTTCTGAACCAAGTTCACACCCGATCAAAACGTATGCTTTTTCCATATTTTACTAACATTGTACGATCTTAAATCTTATTATATTATTCTAAGGACAGTCAAGAACATTTGTCTTGTAATTCGTTTTAAAACCCCGCCTTTATGGGATCTTGCGGTTTCATTATTTCTCTTAAAAGTATAGTAGCATATGATCCTCTAGACAATGTAAAACTAACTATTGGTTCTGATATGGAAAAATTATCACACTTGATGGCAGCTTGTCTGAATCCTCCTTCGTCGCTTACCTCTTGCATGGTTTTTGAAAAAAAATCCTTTGCATGAACTTGTTCGGTTTCAAGAACTTTTGAAATATGGTAATCAAATCTATTCTTTCTTGAATATGAATATCCTACAAGTGGTATGGCAAGTCTCTGGCTAGGATCATTTTCAAATCTTCCAAGCATACTTTTTTTGTCAAAACACACATCTCCAGATTTTGGCAAAAACAACTCTTCTCCATGTTCAAAGGCTGAACTTATTGCACAGTTGAAGACATAGGACTGAAATGCTTGTACAAAAAACCTTCTGATGGTAAGAGGTATGCTTCTCATTGCTCTGAGAGGATCACCATGTTCAACCATCTCGGACAACACAACTCGTTCAATATCCATTTGTGGCGGAACTTCATCTAGTGCTTGGGCATAGTTTGATTTGTCTTCAAGCATTTTTCTAATCTTTGTATTTTCAGGCAAGTCATGTTCTGAGCTAAATGAAAGAAGGAGGCTGACTGCACGCTCGAAATCATTTTGTAAGATAGCTTTTCCTATTAGGTGTGATACTGGTCTTTTACTTCCAAATCTCTGATAACCAAAAAAGTTCAGTACTCGTTCATATTCATTAAATTTTGAAATCTCTGTAAATGATGCGTCTTCTATTTTTATTTTAAAATGATTTCCAATCATGTTCTTTTTTGTAAGCGGTTTAGAAACATAACCAAGTGATTCTAAACTGTACCTGTTTGTAGAAAAATTTACCGCATTCATTGATGTGTTCATTGAACAAACAAATTGTTCTGTAGTTGCATTTGCGTCTTTTAATCCAAGTGCTTTCAATCTTATTCCATGTATTTTAAAAATTTCAGAAAGAGCATGATTAGTATCGATTCCATGTTTTTTTAATTTGTATACCGCATATCCATCTGTCTTGGAAAGTTTTGATAACGCTTTTTCATCTAAAATTTCAGAGACAAAAAAATCTTCAGGAGATGATTTTATTTTTCCACTGAGCCCTTTAAACTTGGTACTATACACAAAAATGCCAATATCTGCGTCTAGTTTGGGAACCACTTCTTACTTTACTGTAACTGTTACATATTGTGAGACGGTGACTTCTTGATATCTTGCTCCCAGCAGAATCTTGTAAGTACCAGACAATGCGAATCTATCTACAGAAACTGTAAAAGGAACAGTCTCAGCTTTGTTGTCAAGAGTAATCTGGTTCTCACTTGTGACTTTGATGTCATTTAGAGTCGAAGTGTTTGCAGTTGTTAATGTAATTGGCTCAGCAAGTTGTTCATTTGGTGTAATGGTGAATAATATTGTGGTATTATCTGCACGACTCAAAGTTAGATCTCTTTTATCGACATTTACTTCAATTGGAAGTGGAATACTAGAATCAAGTACAGCAATATTATTTTCTACCCATTCTGTAAACCAAATCTTGTCATTGTTTATGGTAAAGTCTAATATTTGTGCAACTCCACAATCTTTGATACCGCTACAATCAGACCAATTGGGATTCTGTGAAGGTACAAAATATTCTACAAGTGTTTCTTTTGTAGGATTAAAAACTGCTATGCTATTTCCAGTTTGTTCATTAAACCACAGTCTTCCTGTATTATCAAATTGATTCCAATATGGTCTTGATATGGGAGTCTTGATTAATCCAGAAGAATTTCCGTATGTGCTTTCACGCGGTATTGATGTAGTGAATCTTGTGAACTGTTGTGATTGCTGATCAAAACTGAAAAAGAAACTGCTTGCAGCATCAGTAATCCAGATCTTATTTTCTGGACTAGATGAAATTCCATTAGGTGCTAACATTCCATATGGAAGATTAAATGCAGTTCCATTGGAAGTTTGTGGTTCATATCGTATTAGACTTCCTCCTTCTTGAAACTTCCAAACAGTGTACCAGATCATTTTGTTAGAATCAACAGTTAAAGAAGATGTAAGAGTATCATTAGTTAGGGAATTTACTTTGGAATACTGTATTTCTTTACCTGACTGACTAGGATCAAAAAACGTAATCTTGTTTCCTGTAAAGTCATTTACAAGAAGTTTTTGGTCATCAATGACAATTCTCTGAGGAAATGTCTCTCCTCCTTCAGATAGTGGATATTTGAAACTGGTAAAGTTATTCTTATCAAACTTCCAGATCACATCATGAGATTCATCTGTAAACCAGATGTTTCCATCTAATGCGTAAGCTATTCCCCACATCATAGATTGGTCGCCCTTGGGCCACCTGTCATTTTGATACTCTGTGAAAATTCTGGAATAGGGATCAAACTTTGCTATATTTCCTGTATTTGATTCTGTAAACCAAACATTTCCAGACGAATCTGTTGTTATAGCTAAAGGTTGTGCACAGAAAGTCGGTACATTAAATTCAGTTATGTATCTGTTAGATTTTGTAGAATTTGTGCCACAAAATGTTATGCGTTTATCGATAGGATAGTTATCTGCCGGTGTGCCAGTAGACGTTGTATCTGTGGTATCTATATTGGTATTAGTGTTAGTATTGGCGTTTATTGCAATTGCTATTGTAGAAGTTAGAAGTATTACGCCAAAAAACACAGCAACTAGGAGTTGTTTTGCTTTTTTCCTCACAAAGTGCAGACAAGTTTTCCTTGTTATATCTTATTCTACAAAAGCTTTAGATCTTTTGTAACTTTGTCTATCGTTGTTTCAGGTGCTGGTCCTATGGAAATACAGGTAACTGTTCCAGGAGCAATTTGTGTGTGTCCTGCATCTGTTACTTCAGACCAAGGAAGATCTAAAGATATGGCATGTTTTTTTACTTGATCTAATTGTTCAAGACTTGTCACTTTGACAACCACTTTTTCTTGTCCTCCCATAACCCACTCTTTATACCAATCTGGATGTGATTTGCGTACATGCTCTGCTCCTAAAACACAAGCATGTCCTACTTGAGCCGCAATTTTTCCTGTACCCATATCAAGATCCTTTCTTACTACAATTACTTGTTTAATCAAACCTATTACTGCTTTACACAAAGAGTATGTTAAACTTTTGAATTGAAATAAATAATTGTACGCAAAATGAAAAGTTATGGATTATGAAGTTATAGTTGCAGGTGGTAGTGTCTCTGGACTGTTATGTGCAAGAGAAATTGCACGATTAGGTCACAGTGTTTTAGTTATAGAAGAAGATTATGAAATTGGTACTCCTGAGCATTGTGGAGGAGTTGTAAGTGTTTCAGGAATTGAGGAACTTGGTGTAGTTCCTACCAGAGGAACACTTGAAAACAAGATAAGATCTGCATCGATAATCTCACCAGCTGGAAAGAGTTTCACACTTGATGCTAGGGCACAAAAAGTTGTAGTATTAGATAGACGAGATTTTGACAAACAAATAGCGCATCAAGCAAAAAATAACGGTGCAGAAATCCGTGTTAGAACATCTCTAAAAGAAATCAATGGTGAGGAGGTAAAGACTTCGGAAGGCGTACTAAAATGTAATATTATAGTTGATGCACGCGGAGTCTCTTCATTAATTCACAAAGACCGGGGAGGGATGTTGCAATCTGCACAGTATGAAGTATATGCAGACTGGATTAAAAAAGACAGGATCGAAGTCTATTTCGATCAAGAAAAATACCCTGGCTTCTTTGCATGGATTATCCCTACGCAAACTGATGTAGCCAAAGTAGGTGTTGCAGGAAAGGGGATAAACGCAGCAGTAACACTTGAAAACTTTCTTTCACAAAAAGGAAAACATTCTGTTGTACGAAAGATCTTTGCACCTATATGGATAAAAGGTCCAATTGAAAACTTTGTTACAAAAAATATAGTTACAATAGGAGATGCAGCTGGCCAGTCAAAGCCTACAACTGCAGGTGGAATATATTCGTGTGGTCTTGGTGGCATATTTGCAGGTAGAGCAATATCAAAGTATCTGGAATCTGGAAATCAACCAGATCTATTAAAATATCAAAATGCTTGGTCTGAAAAATTTGATCATGAATTTCAAAACATGCTTCTTGCACGAAAACTCTTGGAAAGATTTGACAACAAGGCAATAGACAAGCTGTTTGAATCTGTTACACCACAGATCTTAGAAGAGATCTCAAAAGAAGGCACTTTTGATTTTCATACTGTTTCTCTTGCCAAACTTCTTGGTGTGAAAGGATCTGTAAAAACAGTTCAGGCAATTTTAGGTAGTGAATTTAGACGACTGTTAACATGAGATGAAGTACAATTGATAAGCAAGATATAAATTCGGTTTTTAATCAGGTCTGAGCATGTCATCATCCATCACATTACCAGTATGTAGCTCATGCCACCGAACTATCATGCCTAATGATAAATGTGTAAAATTCAACTGCCCAAACTGTGGCTCTGTATTGCTGTGGAGATGCGAGAGCTGCAGAGAAGCTGCAAGAGCTTACAAATGCAATTCTTGTAACTTTGACGGACCATAAAAAATGGCACGACTCTTACTGAGGGCAAAAATTCTTCCGACAGGTACAGAAATAGATCTAGATAATGTAGCAAAAAAGATCGACTCTACACTAAAGGACGAGATCAAGCTTTCAAAATACACAAAAGAGCCACTAGCTTTTGGTCTTTACTTTATTAACGCAGAATTTTCCCTAGACGATAAGGAAGGACAGATGGATTCACTTGAAAATGCAGTCAGATCTATTGAAGGTGTAGGAGAGTTTGAAGTCTTGGGCATGAGCAGAGCATCTGTTGATGTAAAGTAGGTGTTTTTTTGGTACGAAAAGATGAACCGCTGCAAATGCGCGTCGGTGAAGCAAAACAACGAGATGTAGGAAAGAGACGAGCTAGAATAGAGCCTGAAGCCATGGAATATCTTCATGTAGAACCTGGCGATATGGTGGAAATTCTTGGAAAAAGACCCAGCTGTGCAATAGTATGGCCTACTGATGACGATGATAAAGAACCTGACATGATACGAATTGATGGGCAAACAAGAAAGAATGTCGGTGTTTCAGTAAATGATCTAGTTACCGTACGAAAGATTGTAGCAAAACCTGCAAAAAGTGTTGTATTGATGCCAGTAAATGACAATGTTACAGTAGACAAGGAGTTTACCGATTTTGTAAAGAACAGACTCAAGGGATTACCAATGTCTGAAGGTGATGAAATCTCAGTAATGATTCTTGGAAACTCGATGGACTTTAAAATTCATAAAATTTCACCAAAGAGCGTCGTTAAGATTGAACGTGGAACGACTCTTACAATTTTAACTGAAACATCAGTTGAGAAAAAAACTCGTGTAACATATGAAGAGATTGGTGGACTAAAAGCACAAACAAAAAGAATGCGAGAAATTGTAGAACTTCCACTCAGACATCCGGAAGTTTTCATCAGATTTGGAATAGAACCGCACAGCGGAATTTTGCTTTACGGACCACCTGGATGTGGAAAAACTTTGATTGCCAAAGTTCTTGCAAGTGAATCTGAAGCAAACTTTTATTCCATAAACGGACCAGAAATTATGAACAAGTATTACGGAGAAACAGAAGCAAAACTTCGTGACATATTCAAAGAGGCAAAAGAAAACTCACCAAGTGTAATATTCATTGATGAAATTGATGCAATAGCTCCAAAAAGAGAAGAAGCCTACGGAGATGTGGAAAAAAGAGTAGTTGCACAACTATTAGCTTTGATGGACGGACTTACTGAAAGAGGCCAAGTCATTGTTTTAGGTGCAACAAATCGACCTGAAAGCGTAGATCCTGCTTTGCGAAGACCAGGAAGATTTGATAGAGAAATAGAAATTTCTGTCCCAAACGCAGATGGGAGATTGGAGATATTACATATTCACACAAGAGGAATGCCTCTTGACGAGGATGTGGATCTCAAGACACTTGCTGCAGAACTTCATGGATACACTGGTGCCGACATTAAATCACTTTGTAGAGAAGCAGCTATGAAATCACTCAGAAACTATCTTCCTGAGATTGATATGGAAACTGAAAAGATTTCGTCTGAAATTTTACAATCGATGAGAGTTAGCTTACAGGATTTCTATGATGCAATGCATGAAATAGTTCCAACTGCTATGCGAGAATTTTATGTTGAAAGTCCAAAAGTGTGGTGGAAAGATGTTGGTGGATTAGATGATGCAAAAAGAACATTACACGACAACTTGATCACTGCAATAAAAGAACCGGCAAAATTCCAAAAGATGGGCATCAAACCACCAAAGGGCGCATTATTGTACGGCCCACCAGGATGTGGAAAGACATTGCTTGCAAGAGCACTTGCAACAGAAAGTGGAGCTAACATGATTCTTGTACGAGGTCCTGAAGTCTTGTCCAAATGGGTTGGAGAATCAGAAAAAGCCATAAGAGAAATTTTCAGAAAAGCAAAAGCATCATCTCCATGTATTGTGATATTTGATGAACTTGATTCGTTTGCCAGAACAAAATCAGGAGAGGACAGTGGAGTAGGTGAGAGACTTTTGAGTCAACTATTGACTGAGATGGAAGATGGCGGAGCTTCACGAGTCATAGTAATTGGAATTTCAAACAGACCAGACTTGATAGAAACATCACTACTACGACCTGGTAGATTAGACTTGATATTGTATATTCCGCCACCTGATGAAAGGGGAAGATTAGAAATAATTAAGATCCTTACACGTCCAATGCCTCTTTCAGGCGATGTAAACTTGAAGGAAATTGCTGTAGCAACAAAAAGTTACAGTGGAGCTGATCTTGTTGCAATATGCAGAGAATCTGCAGTGCGTGCTATGCAAAACGACTCCATTAAAGTAGGAAGTGCAGACTTTGCTGCAGCACTAAAACTCGTTAAACCTTCGATCACAAAAATTGTTGATGAATGGTATGGCACAATAAAAGAGAATATATCATATGCCATACCAAAACCAATCGATAAGACATTTTACGGCTAAACATGACTCTACCATTGAAAAATCTAGTATATGAGAAGGTAAAGGAAGCTGGGTCTCTTACAGACTCGGAACTGTCAAAGATTCTTGTAAAAGAAGGAATTGTTCTTCCAGATGATGAATTTAACAAAACTCTACTTGACTTGGAAATATATGGACTAATCAAAGTAGGTTGGCTTACAAAAGATGAACGCAGAATTGAAATTGTAGAAAAACAAGAAGAAGAAGACGAAGTCGAAGTACAGAATCGTGAAAAACTAGAACGCGATTACGAAGCTGGTTTTCCAGGTGTCGAACAAGATCAAGAAGTCTAAGCAACCATAAGAAAACTAAGAGTCATTATGTGTGTTACAAATCTAATCACGATAATTTTTGCTCACTAAAGTATTTGATACAGATTTGTAATCAAATAAAAATTGATCTATATTCACTGAAGTTGAATTTCTTGTCGGATAGTTTCTGTCTTGTTTTGTACGGATTGTAATAATGCAATTATGTGACTGGTCTCCAAAGCCTCCTTACTTAACTTAGCTTTAATAGTAATTTGATTTTCTACCATACCGGATTTCAAATTTTTAAACACTCCTACATATTTTTTAATTTGTCTTCCATCTGAAGTATTTATGGCTCCACGAGCAATTAACATGCCATCTCTAATCAATTCATCAATTTTTCTATAAGCTACGTTTTCTGGAACTCCAGAAGTATCAACAATCTTTGCAATGATATTCAGTTTATCTGATGCAATTGCCAAAATCTTTTTTTTGTCCTTGTCTGCAAGAGTATCCAAAACTATTCTAGTAAGAGACTTATCGTGAATTGTGATCCATTCATTATCCATTTCTGTGGATTGTTCCAAACTTAAAACATTTTCAAGAATGGTCTTTTCTAGTACTATGTGATCTGCCCCAAAAATCTCTCGTAGTATTGCATCAAGTTTGAAGGGGTCTTTTCTACATTCTATTAATGAGACATGATACTTTTCAAATATTGCTCTCTCTATTTTTTGTATAGCTACGTTTGCTACCTCACTTGTTTGGGTTTCTGTGGACTCTGTTGGCCGCATGTCAATGTCTGACATCAATTTTACATATGTATTTTAAATGATATAAAATAGGTCTCCCAAATTTGAAAATGGTTCTGTTAAGAACAAAAAATCATGCTCGAGGGAATAATTAAATTCTAAAGTTGAAAGCGGCATCTAATGCTATTGCTACAAATATTATTGTAAGATATGGAGCGGTAACTTTGTATGCCTTCCATGCAAATTCTGAAGTTGGGTTCTTTGTAAGCTTGTAATGATATACAAACAATAAACCGCCTGAGATTGCAGCGATTGTAAAATACACAAGACCTAGTCCAAATGCATAGAGCATTAGAGAATAAGGCAACAAGATTGCGGTATTGATCAAAATATAATTTGATGTTTTTTGCATTCCAATTAACACTGGAAGCATTGGGACCTTGGCTTCTGCATATTCATCTCTGATCTTCATTGCAAGACACCAAAAGTGAGATGGAGTCCAGACAAAAACCAACATTCCTACCAGTGCACCAAGTAAATCCATCGAACCAGTTGCAGCTGACCATCCAGCCATTGAGGCAGCACTTCCTGCAAATCCTCCAATTACAATGTTTGATGAATTTTTTCGTTTAAGCCAAGCAGTATACACTATAACGTAAAAGAAAATTCCTAATGCGATAAAAAATGTGGAAACTAGATTTAATGTAATTGCGGCATAAATTACGGATGCCGAGCTAACTGCCAAACCATATGCAAATACACTTTTTGCAGACATTCTGCCAGATGGTATGGGTCTTGTGCTTGTACGTTTCATCAAGGGATCAATGTCTTTGTCGTAGTAGTGATTTAGTGCACTAGAGCCAGCGGAAGCAAGTGCTCCAGATATGATGATGTGTACCAAGCCCCAATTATTTAGTTCAGGATCGATCAGCTTGTACTCACAGTCACAAATGCCTGGAAGCGCACTTGCTGCATACATCGATGTAACAGCAGTAATTACAAGTAGAATTACAATACGTGGTTTTGATATTTCTAAGATCTCTTTTAATCCCAACTCTTTGTTAGCAGTTTTGTTAGGGATTTAATTTCTTCGAAGTTTGCAATCACACGTCCAAAAGGATTATTTATCTCACTTCGTTCATGTACCACAAATGAGTGACTGGGATCTTATGATGCCTGGAATGGGTCTTACTGCAGTAGGACTGGCAGGCGTGGTCATCTCGTACGCTGGCATTGCAAAAACATTCATTGATGGAATGCATGCGCTTACTGGGCTTACCATGTTCGTAGGCCTGATCTTTTTGGCATGTGGAATTCTAAGCGGAGGTGTTTCTACAAGTAATCGAGCCAAAGCTACGACTTTGGTAATTTTTGGCATTGCAGGTTCCTTTGGAGTATTTGCTTTCACAATGACATCTGTTTTATCATTGCCAACATTTGCAGGAGTCTTGCTTGTTATTATAATTCCAACAATTGTCATTTCTTATGCTGCGATGAAAATACCGCAGTATGCCAAACCAATATCTGTGATATTTATCATGGCAGCAGGTGTTGGACTTGCATCCTTTGTCGTGCTAGGATTTGTAGGACCAGGTGCACAGTTTTCATTGCAACCGCCTGTTGAGGAAACAGAAAAGCCAGCAGAGCAAATTCCTGTTTTAAAGGCAATACCAGTTGAGATTCTTGCAGACTCTTCTATACCAGACAATCCTGATTTTAATCCAGATGTACTGACTGTGAATAAAGGCGATGTAGTGGAATGGACAAATAATGATAATGTTATGCACACAGTTACTAGTCAAGCTGACATTGGAGAAACATTTGACTCTAGTGTAATTTCTGCTGGTTCAAAATACCAACTTGACACTAAAGATCTTGCCGCAGGCGAATATCCGTACTTCTGTTCGGTGCATCCGTTAATGACAGCAACTCTGATAGTAAAAGAACTAACTGCACAGGTAACTGCTAAGGTAAGCATTCCATCTGGCGCGATGACACAAAGTGAAGGACAATTGTATTTTGATCCTCAAGAAATTACTATCTCATCTGGAACTATAGTAGTCTGGTCGAATAATGACATTGCGGCGCACACAGTTACAAGCGGAAATCCAACATCCGGAGCATCTGGTACATTTGATTCCGACATATTTGCAGCAGGAAAAACCTTTGAATACAAATTTGATCCTTCTGGAACCACAGAGTACTACTGTTTACTTCATCCATGGATGACAGGTAAAGTCACAGTGCAGTAGAGATACATTGCAACAAGCGATTCTAATTTCGAAAAACCATATAGACATCCTATCTAAGCATGCAAAAAATGCATCTCCAAACGAGTCGTGCGCCATATTGTTTGGCAAAATTGAAAAAGATCATTTTTTAGTAAAAGACATCTTTCTAACAAAAAACATAGAAAACTCACCAGTAAACTTTACAATATCTAATGATGAACTAATCAAAGGATATCAAGAAGCAGAAAAAAGAAAACTAGACGTGGTTGGAATTTTCCACTCCCATCCAGATTCTGAAGCCTATCCGTCTGTGACAGACGAGAAATTCATGGAAATAAATCCTGTGCCGTGGGTAATATTTTCAAACACGAGTGAACAGTTCAGAGCATATGTCTTTGAATCCGAAATAAAACCACTCGATCTGCATGTGGACTAATTTTATTTGTGAATGCTTTTCTTGTGTCTCTCTAGATGCTCTTTATCAGTAAAGGACACGTTGCATTCCTTACATTTGAAATTATTTCCTAGATGCCACAATCACAATACATGACACTTCATGACGTAAAAGCATTTTCATGATATCTTAATTAGCTCTCCTAAAAGTAACTCTCATTCCATCTGGTATGTCCTTTAGAAATTTTTTATCAGCTGTCTTTATTTTGCCAATTATATTTACTGGGGAGTATGGTTTGATCTCATCCTTTTCTCCTATTGGTGTTGGACCAAAAAAGAGACATATGGCTTTGCCTGGAGGCCAATAAGCCACATCTGATAATTCTACGAATGATTTTGCGTTTTCTTCTTCTACTGTAACTGGAGTCTCACTTGTGTAAAGCTCTTTGCCCCAAGAATTTATTGCAACAGTAAATGGTAAACGATCAAGGAAGGACTTGACAGTATTTGGTGACATTTTATCATCTAATTCTAAATCTATAGTCTTTATTTTTGGAAAATCAACTGTGATCTTGTATTTCATAATCAATCTAGCGATTTGAATTAAATATCCCTTCTTGAAATGAAAATCATGGACATTCACGTATACGATACATATGTTGAGGCAAAGGATGGTCACACGATGCACTTTGATGTTATTACTGATGTCAAAGATCATAAAAAAGCAATCGAGTTTGCAAAAGAATGGCTAAAAACTGTCGGAGAAAGTGATTCAAAAGTCACGACCGAAGAATGCCAATTTTGTCATACTCAAGAGGCACCTGAGCCAATCACGAATCAAATTCGCACAAATGGATACTTCATCCAAAAGATGGAAGGCTGTCCATAAACCATTTTTTAATTTTTTTAATCTATTATTTAGAAATCTTTTTAGAATGAATTGGATGATGTGGTGTGATGGATACAAAGAAAGACGCCTATAGAAAACTAACTGTAGAAGGAGAAAAAAAGACGCTGTGGATTTGTGGTTGTTTTGAAACAGTTGATGGGTATTTCAAATTTTGTAAAGAACACGATAATGCCATGAGAAAGACTATCGAAGCGCAAATAGATGAACTTGATATGACTATGGTAGTTGACGAAAATAAAGTCTAATGTACCAGAACAAGAATCCCAACAAATGCAGAGACAAACACGATAGCTACAGTATTTAACAATTTGATTACTGTATTTAGTGCAGGTCCTGCCGTGTCTTTGTACGGGTCACCAATGACGTCGCCAACTATTGTAATCTTGTGTTCTTCACTACCTTTGCGTCCTTGGATCTCTACATATTTTTTCGCATTGTCCCATGCTCCGCCTGTGTTTGCCAAGTGATATGCCAAGAAAATTCCTGTGACAACTGCACCCATCAATAATCCTGCTACTGCGGGCGGACCTAAAACTACTCCAAGAATTATTGGCGCAATAATTGTTAGAGTTGCTGACTTCCATAATTCTCTAAGTGAAGCTACAGTTGCAACATCGACACACTTGGCATACTCTGGTTTTACTTTGCCAGTAAGAATGTCTGGATGTTCTTTGAATTGTCTTCTCACTTCTTCAACCATCTTTCCTGCCGCTCTTGAAACTGCAGCGATGAGCTGACTGGTGATAAAGAAAGGCAAGAGTCCACCTACAAGTAATCCAATTATGATTGATGGGTTTGAAAGACTGTAATCAAATGCAACATGGAATACTTTTGCTGCTTCATATTGGAAAGCTTGAATCATAGCTAGTGCTGCAAGACCGGCACTTGCAATCGCAAATCCTTTGGTAACTGCCTTTGTAGTGTTTCCTACGGCATCTATCTCATCAGTGACTTTGCGGTTTGCTTCTCCCATACCAGTCATTTCTACTATCCCTCCAGCATTGTCACTGATTGGACCAAAGGCATCTATGCTAAGTACTATTCCAGCAAGGCTTAGCATCGCCATTGCAGTAAGAGACGTGCCAAATATTCCATAAATTGTTGATTGTGAAGGATCTGGTGCAGCAGATGAAGCAATTGCAAATGACAATGCAAGTGCGACAACTATTGCAATCATAAATGGTCCAGTTGAACGCATTCCTTGAATTATTCCCATCAACGTTAATGACGCATATCCCCACTTGGCAGACTCGGAAATCTCTTTAACTGGTCTGAATCTGTAGCTTGTAAAATAATCAGTGATTCTTTGTATTACTGGAACAAGAATCACTCCAATTACGGTTGTGCCAAACAGTGCGTATGCAAGTGGAGTCTGGCCGAGGAACAAGTTTGTGAAAACAAAATTGAGTGCGATTGCTATTGCAGCAGAAACATAAAATGCGCGATTCAAAGGTTTCATAACTTCGGTCATCTTTCTTGGTCCAATTGTTGCAGTACCAATTATTGATGCAATTAATCCTGATGCACCAATTAAGATTGGATAAAGCAGGTTTTCTGGAGTACCAATTAATGCTCCAAGAAGTAATGACGCAAGCATAGTAACAATATATGATTCGTAAATGTCAGAACCCATGCCGGCTGCATCACCTACGTTGTCACCGACGTTGTCAGCTATTGTTGCTGGGTTTCGTGGATCGTCTTCTGGAATGTTTGCTTCTACTTTGCCAACCAAGTCTGCACCCATGTCTGCAGCCTTTGTGAAGATTCCTCCACCGACTCTGATAAACAATGCAATAAGACTAGCACCGATACCAACACCAGCTATTGTGATAGGATCTGGAAATGCGAAATAAAGTAATGTGATTGCTAAAAGCGCCATGGCAGGAACCGCAAGACCAACTGTAGCTCCGCCTCTAAACGCCAGAGCAAAGGTGTGTCCCAGTCCTTTTCCTGAAGCATTTGCTGCACGAACTGCAGCCTTTACTGTAATCTTTAATGAAATTAATCCTGCAACTGCAGAGAGTCCTGCTCCCACTGCAAAAGCAATACCGTTTGAAAATCCAATTGCTGCACCAATGATTACTGCTAAACCTATCGCAACAGGGATGACAATTTTAAACTCTCTTCGCAAAAATGCCATAGCACCAACCTTTACCGCATTTGAAATGTCAAGCATCTGTTGAGTTCCTGGCTGTTGTTTGGAAACCCAGAGAGCAAAGACTGCGGCGACGAGAAATGAAACAATAGCCGCGCCTATGGGTATCATTAAATCTTGCAGCAGCATTTGTTAAATTTGCCTATTTGCGGTAAATATAAACCATCTCTGACTGTTTTTTTATTTTCTTTTCTTGTAAGGCGCAAACGTTTTTCCAGCCAGTCCTTGCCTTACTAGTTTGTTGAATCTTTTTCCATGACTAAGATATGGAAATCTTAGGTGGATCAATTCATGTACTACCGTGTTTTCCAAAGCTTTCTCATCTGGCAATTTTCTGATGTTAAGAAAGATCATATTGTGTTGCATGTATGATACGCCATAATACTTGTAAGCTGAAGTTCTTCTGCCTTCTGTCATGTTTTTTGGCATCTCAAGAACTTCTCTTGTAGTCAAAAGCACTTTGGGTTCTTGTATTCCAAATCGGTTTGCGTAGATGCCTGACTTTTCAAGAATTCTAAATCTTAGATCTGCATCAAGCTTCATTGTACTTTATCATTTGCAAAAATGGTTTAATCATAAGTGTCAATTGTTGTGTCTGAGCTTGTTTACTTTTTCATATTTATTCAAACATTTTTTGATATTATATAGAAAGTTTTGCCTAGACGTAATTACCATTCTAGCCTGTATGCATCATGTACCTGTACGTTATTTCGTTCCCATGATATGTGGGTTTTTCCGTTATGATATTTCACTACTGGTGCAGGCGAAGCATATTCTGCAGAACCTAGCTCTGGTTCAATCTTGAGAACTCTTTGCTTTAGTTCTATTTTGTTAGATATGTTTAGTACGTACCTGAATTTCTTGCATTCTGACGAAAAATTGTATACATAATTCCTATTAGGTTCCTCCCAATCCCACTCTAATTTTAGAAATTTTGTACTATCTGGTTTTATAGGTCTATCAAGCTTGACGTTGAATTCTTTATGAAGCGGATTCCTTGCATTCAAACTTAGTATTTTGAGTTTCTTACCTTTACTGTCTTTTACACTAACATGTAGATCTGCAAAATTTCTTGGCGTATCACCATCAATGTTATAATGAATTACATCTTTTAGTTCATTTGAATCATTTACAAGATTCCAAATCTGAGTATGATGAGTCATCATCGTCTTTGAATTTTTTATATCTAAAATTAATTCGATTCTTTCGAATCTAAAACTCTTAGATGGAATGTCTGGGGGTCTAGTTGGTGGAATTTTATTTCCAAACTTGCCTTCTTCGTAAATATTGTATATATCAAATCGACCTTCCCATTTTACCGGATAATTTCCTATAGGGTGCATTATTGATTTGTTTTCAGGAGATAATCTGCCAAGTTCCTTGGCAATTCGTTCTGATGTAAGTATGTGCATCTTCTCACCCAAATCCATAACACGTCGTGCCATTATGATACCAGGGCCCCAAACTGTATTGTTTCCATTGAGGTCTTTCATAAAATATATGATACCTGATTCGATTCCACTTCTGATGTAGACCTTGTCCTTGTTTACTTTTGATTTGTTGTATTCATTCATGAGTTTGTGTAGTTCTATTGCGAGTCGTAACGGACTTTCTAGAGTATCACCAAAGCCAATTGCATAACCATCACCTGATGGCAATATCACAATTGATTTACGATCTTGTTGTCTAAACGATTCTGTTCTTAGTATCAGCTCATTTAAAACCATTATTTTGTGGACCTGTTCTCTGGTTGTAATTTTTGGACTGGAGCTTGCTACTACATCAGTATAAAACCAATGAAAGTTTCGTGTCGGAGGTAAGACAGAAGGCAGTACTGGCACAACACCAATTAACAAATTAAAAAGATGTAATATGAAATGCAACGGACAGTGTTGTAGAATCTCGGTGGTAGTCATAGCTGGCCTGACACCTCCAATACGGCGTTTTTTGATTTCTTGTAGTAGAAAGTCTTTACTTATGCTCCTCTCTTCCATGATCCCTAAAATTTCTAAAATCATGGAAATCTTGCCTCGCCTTTCTCTTTTTGGTAATCTAGGTGATTTTTTAATCAAATCTAGATTACAAATATGAAAGCATGTAATAAGCTATTTATTCTTAAAAACGATTTTTATGATAATTAAGCCTAAAAATGTATTTTGGTATTTTTTACCAACTTGCCATACACTACTGATTAACGTACCACTAAGAAAAGTATTATCATTAAAGGATAGTTCCGCCACTACCACCAATAATATCTGCCATTAGCTCATCTCACCATCTTTCTTCATCAGTGTAATTATGGTAAGATCTTGATAATAATCCAATTTTGTAAACTAGCTGAATATTTGCAATTTTGGAAAGTACATCTTATCAGTTTTCTAAGTAAACCAAAGATTGAAGTGACATGCAAAAAGTGACCAATCTAAATCAAAACAAAAACTATGACATCACTTCATCTAGTGCACCTGACAACGACTTATACCAACTAAAAAAAGACATAGTTCTATTTGTTTTAAGACAATCTCTTCTGGAGTCAGGTAGTGAAGCATTTGAAAAAGTTAACCGTAGTCTATTTGAAAAATATCATTGTGAGATGTCTGATTGTTTTGAAAAACCGGAATATCTAGTTGATGTGTTAAAGTACGTTTATGATGGTTCTTATACGACAATTGTTGAATCAATGATGCAAAGTTTAGATAAATTTGCTAAAGAAGGCGCAATAAAAGAATTCTTAGAAAAGATTAACCCTTGAGAGTTGAAGCAAGTGTCCATCCACGCATTTTAAAACCCGCAGTATTTGTTATACAGGCATACGCACCATCAAGGTTTCTTATGACTTTTTCAAGAGAATCATTGCATGTAAATTCACTTGGAGGAACCCCTAAGGCTTCTTGTTGTCTTGGAGATTTATAAGAAAATGGTGCTGGATGAGATTCAGTAGCATCAAAATCAGCTGCTAAACGATGAGATTCTATCACACTATCAACTGCTTGAATAATTTTTAGCTTATTATCTCCAATATTAGCAGCTACATCAATTCTTGCATGTTCGGCTTGAGTTGGTAACACGGTGTACTTTATCTTATTCAATGAGCGAATTGCCTTGTAAAAAACATCCTGATTTATCGAATCCCTTGCTTCTACCAAATTCTCCTTGTATCCCAAAATTTTATCTCCTGTGTCATTTTGATAACCTGATATTAACATGTCAAGCACATCAAGACGCAAATTACGATAAGCTATAGTATCTTTTTTCTGGAGTCCACCGTCTTCAATAACTCTAATATTCATTATGCGGGGGGGATCATCGGGGATCGTATACTCACCTCGATTTGGTCCTGGAATTGCTTCATCACTCACACCTCCGCTAATTTCTCTAAAACAAGAAGGTGGAACACATGCTGGTGGATCAAGAACGCCATCTTGGGCGTTGGCTTGACCCCTAAAGTTTAATTGTATACTTGCCCAATCATTAAATCCGACAAGGTTATCGGTAGCGCCTGTACCACTACCACATCCTGGAAGATTATTGATGTTTGCCTGTACTCCCGTCGTGAGTGATCCACCGCTCAAATTCCAATCAATACCACTATTTGTCCATGGAAGTGTTGCCGGTGGAGTTGGACCATATGTTATTTGTTCTTCTGAATGTGGGGCGTATGAATCTACGCCCATATTTTCATTAAGGTTATTTTCAGAAAGTGTTATAGTCGCATCAGGAATATCATCTGGTTGAGGACCCATCGCTCTTCCAGAATAATCAACGTCTCTTGAGGGTACCAAATCCGTCATCTGTCTACTATAGCTCATAACGCTAAGATAGTTTGGCTTGCAGTTTATAGTATCTCCACCCCCATGTCTAAGGTTTAGATTGTGACCCAATTCATGCATGAAGGAGCCTGCTTGTTCTTGTGTACTTCCAACCCCGCCAGCCCAATTTCCTAAGCTTACCATGAAATCATTTCCATACGTCTCTCCTGTTCCAGAAGTTCCATGATTAAGGTATTGCCAATGCACAAACAAAGCATAATGGAAGACTTGCTGTTTTTGTCTCCAAACATCATTAGTACCCGCAGGATCCCAATTTGATAAACCTCTTTCGGAGACTGTTCCAAAATGTACTGCTTTTATCTGATCAAATCCTCGCTGATCTGGACTAGCAGTATTTGATCCAGGAAATCTTGTCTCTGATGTAGCTATTGAAGTCCCACTGTTATGGGCTGTAAGGGCCAGATTATTGTCAGTATCTACATTTATCTGAACATGTAATTCAAAAGGTAATCCGTCCCATACATCATCTGCATTTCTGAACGCATCTTTGACTAGATTAATCGCATCAGGGCTAGGACATTGACCTGTTAAACAGTCTACTTCCACAAAAATATCTCTTACTCCTATTGTAGGACAAACGGGATCAGATCCTGCTGGTGCATTAGGACCACACAAATATGTATAAATTGATGTTCCCACGGTTGGATAATTGACCTCCATTTTATCAGGATCATCTTCCCAATTGTCACAAATGTTATCAGTATCGGTGTCTGACCCTAGCGCAGTACAATCCGTTACTAAGACAGAATTAGTGCGTCTATTAGCCATATCTGCACTTGCCTCGCTTGCACTGGACACAAGTACAACTGTAAATACAGTCAAGAATACAATTGTAAGATTTATTTTTTTAATAATCTGTTATCCACTCGCTCTCCTTTTTTAAGGGGACTCGCTTTTAAGAATATTGGTTCATCTAAAATACACCCTAAAAAATTATAGGTTTTTTTATGAAATAATATATAATTTTTTCATAATTCACCTGACTGAAATTATTTCAGGTTCTTTAATAATGTAAACAATTAGAAGAATGTTTCAACATTATATCTATTCTGTACTTCGATAATATAACCAAATAACATGCAATTTTTTGCTGAGTTTAATCATCTAATTGGTTTGTGTGGTATTTCTTACCAGAAATTTTCAATGCCCTGTCATTTTCTTTTAACATGACACTTTTCAGTACATCTTTATTTTCTCGATCTAACTTCCCAACATTGTTAGGATAGAAGAATTTTACACCATCTTGAGTATTCTCAGGAGTGATAAATGAATTGCCAACAAGTTCCTTTGCAACAATTTGTGCCCTAAGATCCTCATTAATTATGGAATCATAAAATCCATCATCATGTCTCTCAGCTCTTCCTATATCATCTGGATAGATCGTTGGGCTATAGTAAGGATGCACTTGTTTTTCTTCTAATCCGCCAAATGAATTATAATAAATTAAATTTCCATCAGAATCTGCATTTGGTATTTCATAGTAAGGTAGCTTATAGTATGGTATGACTATCTCTGCCGAGTCTGGTACAACCAAATTGTTTGTATCTGGATTGACAATTGGTTCTCCATCTATTCTTATTGCATCCAATACTTTGATGTCACCAGAGTTTCTTAGCTCATCCCAGGTTCGTATAATAACATCTGATGTATCCATTGGTTTTGCAAATGTCATATCAAAGTTAGCAATGTACTTTCCGTTGTACTCTGATTCTGTGAAGTTGACATTAGAAAAGAAACCATGCGGATCTGTTATCTCAAGCGGTTTGTCTTCGTGATATATAACAAAAGTATCACTATCTTGAATCTCTCTTTTCTCTCCTCTCAGGTTTGTGTACAAGGCAATGTGCTCTACACCTGTTGCATCAAACAGAGTCATTTTAAATGATACTGGCTCTCCCGTCTTTCCTGTGTATGTTTGGATTGTGTTTGCATGCTGTGTAAGCAAATATCCATTGCCATTAATCGATATAGGATAATCAATTGATGGGTCGTCAAGCGGTGTTATTACAGTAAATGGGTCTGCGTTTAGAATGAAATCCAGCATGTCACCAATTAATGGAAGATTTGATAGATTTAGTTTACTTAAGGTAAGTAGTGGCGGTGCAAAGTCGCCTCCTGAAGCGCCGCCTAGAAGATCAAGAACTACTCTGTTAATTACAAGACCTCCGCCACTGCCACCGCAAGAAGCGGGAGGAGTTATTTCAACTGTGTCAATAAAAATATCATTGCCATCGTCATATTCTACAGTAACCGTATCACCATCTATTGCTTTTATTGCTTCAACCATAGGATCTGGATTTGGAACTATGAATCCTAATGAGGTATCACAGGGGGAAAAAAAGTAAACAACGTCTCCTCCTACTGCTTGTAATTCAGTATCAGTAGAAGGAACAGTTGTCGTAAACGTTAGTTGGCCTTCATAATGTCCAGGACTTGTTGTAGTCAATATAAAAGGATCAATAAAGTCTCGAAGGTCCTCTCCAAAAAGGGGTGTTGGGAAAACTGAAAAAACAAAAACACCGACAGTTTCATCGCTAAAACCATCGTCATTAAAGTTAACCGTTATCGTACTGCCCTCTTCAAATCGATTATTATCATTCATAAAGAACAGCGCCTTGTTTTTGAATTCCCCTGGAACGTCAGTTTCTAAGAGTTCGATAAATACACCATTGTTATCAGAATCTGATGTTACCTTTACAAATACACTATCTGGTGAGTCACTTATATCAGCAGAGTCATCAAAAACGGTGATTATTGCAGGATCACTATCAAGGGAGTAAAAATCGAATTCAATGTCAACTGATGTTGCAGATGCACCCACTGGGATTAAAAAAATAGAAACAATGGATAAAACTAGAATTGTTTTAACAACACTGTTACTAACATTTTGTTCTTTAAATAAACGAAATTTCATTTCTAGCCCCTTGCGGAATTTTCTATTATCCGACTTCATACTATATTGCGTCTTATAGAATAAACTGGATAATGAATCTTTAGACCATTATGGTATTCAGATATAGAGCCAAATCGGTATCCTTCAAATGACTTTACTATCTGATACAAGTCTCCGCCTATTGCCATGGTATTTGGCATTGCAAGCGAGTTTATTTTTGCACAGACATTTACCGTAGGTCCAAAGATATCTTCGCCAAGAGAATTTATCGATGTGGCCATTGTTATCATTCCATGATCAGAACTAATTCTATAATTTACATTAGGTAGTCCTTCTTCTCGCATCTTAATGTTTAAAATGCTATGTGCATCGATCATCTTCATACCACATTCAAGCGAGTCTGCAAAAGCTGGTCTGTTCAAAGTGTCAGATGTTTTTGGAAAATAGTAAAGCAAGCTATCTCCAATATTTTTTACTACAGCGCCACCACATTCTTTTACTATCAATGCCATCGAATTCAAAAAGAGGCTGTAGTATGTACCCATCTTTGATTTGCCCAAGCCTGCAGTGATTTTAGTTGAGCTAACTATATCAACAATACCTAGACAATAACTCTTGTAAATTTCAGAAAATGATATCATCTTATCAGATGCAATCTCAAGTTTTGATATCTGCTCATCAGTATCAGATTTGTGGAACTTCATTATGGTCTGCTCATCCATAGTTATATCAGCTAAAACAGATTGATAATATGTACATGCAAAATTTGCAAATATTTAGCTGATCTGTAAACACTTAGCTATCTCTTTACATCAAATTAATATCCGATCTGAAACAAGGGATATCATGCAAAAAACTATCCTTGTCTACTGCCAAACCTGCGAAGAAGAGGCGGCAAAGTTAGTGTATGAACCAAAATACAAAGGTTTTAGAGGTCGATGCCCACGGTGTGGCGGAGACTGGCCTGAATCTTAATTTTAGTAAAACTTAGATTCACATGTATCGCAACTTGCTTGTGCAAGACGATTATGAAGATGTAGCAAGTGATATCTTACAGATTGCAAGCGAACAGCGACTAAAAATCATGCTCAAACTACAAGAAAAAAACTCTAACGTAACTAACATGGCAAAGGAGCTAGATTCTACTGTTGCCGAGCTATACAGAAATTTTGAACGCTTGATGAAATCAGATTTTATCTATAAAGACTCGAACGGAAACTATAACCTTACGACATACGGAAAGGCAGTCTGTGCCTGCATTCCGTCTATTGCATTTTTGTCACGCAACAAAAAATACTTTAACGGTCACCAAGGTAATACAACAGTGGAAAGAGATTTGTGAAAACGCAAACGAATACATTTATGATATCTTGTACGAAGAGCCTCTTGAACTCATAGACCCAATTGTAGACAAGGCAAAGCAAGGAGTTAAGATAAATTCTATCTTTTCAACTTCTACCGTAATTCCAAAGGGAAGAAAAGAAATAGTTGCCAAACCTGCAATAAAAAAACTAATACAGGATGGTTTGATTGAGCGAAGAATGAGCAATGTAAATGTAGTTGTCATCTTAAATGAAAAAGAGGCATGTGTGATGTTTCCAACAACTAGCGGTGACACAGACATGAGTTCAATGTTTCACAGTACAGAACCGATTTTTCATCAGTGGTGTCTTGATTATTTCAAACATTGTTGGAATAATTCACATCCGTTCCAAGAAAGCAAGCTGCAGGAAAATTAATCTTCGTTTGTATAATACAATAGTTTAGGGTCAGAACTTGTGTAGCTAAATCATAGATCATACAGCCACCGTGTCATCATTCCCCTAATCATTACAACTGTTTTTACAATATCATTGCTGTAGATATAATATATGAAGATAGAATATCGTAGATTTAGAATAATACAGGTTTGAATCTGTATCTAATCGCTACAAAACCATTTTCAAATTTGCCTACAAATATTCCTAGTGTATCTTTGAAGATAATGTTGTATTTGAAGACTATATTACCATTAGAGTCAGTGAAACCAGAAAATTGCGATATTTTTCCTATCTGTCATCATTTCGGATTGTTCCTTTTCCCTGATTGTCAGTAATGCTGCATATAAGACAGTTTGATAGGTTGACAAAGAATGTCTCTTTTAGCTCTTTTGCAGTGTCACCGTTTACAACTATTGTGATTGTCCTTGTTGTTTCGCTAGCTGCAAAGTTTAGTGTTCCAGAATTTGATACATAGTCAGATCCTGCAGTTGCAGTTCCGCCTGCTGTTGCAAAGTTTACAGATGATGAACTTGTTGTATCACCTGATCTTGTTACTGTAAAGACAAAGGTCTTGGTGCCAGAGTTGCCTTCTGTATTTGAGATATCATTTATTGATATGGTTGGTACTGTTGCAGGAGGAGCTGAGGTAGCAACAGTCAAAACATTTGAGAATGCAGAGTTACCGATTGCGTTTGTTGCAAAGACTCTGATGTTGTAGCTGATTGATACGCTAAGGCCTGAGATTGTTGCGCTGTTTGTAGAACCTGATACAGACGTACTTTCTATAATGGATACAAAGTTGTTAGTTGACCACTGATAAGTATAACCTGTTATTGTAGATCCTCCGTTAGCTGGAGCAGTCCAGCTTATGCTTATTGTAGTGTCAGTGTTTCCAGTTGTAGAAAGGACTGGTGCGTTTGGTACAGTGGTTACAGAATCTGCAGCTACTGCTCTTAAAGCATCTACTCTTCCAAATCCGTATGATGTGTTTGGCACTGTTCCTGTTGGACATGATGGATTAGTCGTACCTGTGCATGCAGTACTAAATAATGCGTTTTTGATCTGTGCAGGTGTTAATGAAGAGTTTGATTCTAACAATAATGCTACTGTCCCAGAGACTACCGGTGTTGCCATCGAGGTTCCGCTTAGTGTTCCATATCCGCTAGGAATTGATGAATAGATATTCACACCTGGAGCTGCAATGCCGTGATCTGTCACAGGTCCACCCCTGCTTGAAAAACTTGCAATGCTATCTACACTATTTACTGCTGCAACTGCAATGGTACTACTGATACATGCCGGTGCCCCAACTCCTGCTGAACCACTGTTTCCTGCTGCTGCGATTACTGAAACGCCAGCAGAGACAGCATTGTTTACTGCAGTAGTCAGACTTGGAATTGTGCTGTCACAGTTTGACGACGAAGTAGAGATAGGGTTTGTTCCAAGACTCATGCTAATTATTTTGGCATTATTTGCTACTGCCCAGTCAATTCCTGAAATTATTCCTGAAATAGAACCACTGCCATTTTGGTCTAAAACTTTGTCAATGTAGAATATTGCTTCAGGCGCAACACCTTTTGCATTAGGATCTACACCTGATGCGCCCAATATCCCTGCAACATGTGTACCATGATTATTTTCATCTAGGCATGTATTTTTCCCATCAAATTCATTGTGGCATTTTGCTATTCTGCCAGTAAATTCAGGATGAGAGGTATCTATTCCAGTATCAAGTATTGCAACAGGTACGCCCTGACCTGTATTTCCTGCCAACCAGACTTGATCCGCTCTAGTCTGTTTGTCTGCATTAAAATCAAGTGCTCGTACCTCAATATCTGCATCTATGCTAAGAATGGATGGATCCTCTCTTAGCTTGTCCACCATATTAGAAGGAAGATCTACTGCTAGACCGTCTATAATTTTCCAAGATTTCTTAATATCGCCTTGATTTGATTTTATTTTATCAATGTGTTTGTCAGATATTTTTTCATTAAATAGAATGATGACTGGTACTTTGGAAACTTGGCCATAAGAAACTGAAGCTGGAATTATCATTAACAATAGTATCGCAACTGCTATTCCCACTTTTTTCAATTAAAATAAAATATTTTTTAAAATATTTAAGCATCATCATGGTTTGGTAAAAGATTTAGGCATAAATTATTATCTATACTAGGCAAAAAGCATTTTTCAACATTTCAAAACTCTATTGTAATAAATTATTTTCCCATTTGTGGGACATTCTTATTTCCATCTTTTTGGAAATTATTTTTATTTTCTCATTGTTGGGAATGATTGTTTTATGATAGAAATTATTATTCATACAAAATTCCAAAAAAGGAAACAGAAAAAAGTATTTTCACATTTGGCAGACCAGTATTAAATACTTTAAAAATAATTTCTGGCTAATGAACGCAAAAACAATCTTAGCAGTTTCATTTGCTGCAATCCTGGGCATTTCACTTGCTGTTGCAAGTGTTGCTCCAGTAGCAATGGCAGCAAATGGTGCTAACAAGACTTCGTTTAGTGCAGATGGCCTTACTCTCAACACAGTAGGTGCTTTAGATAACGGTGCAACAATTGCATCCGTTACTATCAAAACAGCCACTCCAAAAGATGCAGTTGTTATGTTTAGTGAAGAGTGTTCACTCTTTACTGAGGTACGACTGAAGAGTAATGCACAGACTGGAGAATCTGTTTCAGAGTCTCAAGTCCAAGCTTCTCAGAGCATCTGGTTGACCGTTGATGGTGAAGTAGTTCCAATCGGAGCAGGTGACGATGGTAAAGTTACCATGTGTGACCGAACCTACAACGTAAGTACAAACATCTTAGACCAAGTACAACAACTCTGTAGTGCACTTAACACAGTGACACCAATAGAGTGTGAAGAGTCTTACTTCAATTCCTTCATCAAAACAAAAGATGCACACGGTTGGAATTGGGTAGTACTTGACCTTGGTGCAGGCGAGCACACAATCGAAGTCCATTCTGAAATAACAGAGGAAACACAGATCGGCGACGGCACAGCATCAGCTGCTGTAGGTAAGAGATCATTGATCGTATTGCCACAGAATCTGTCTAACGACGCTGCTTACTAACTCCTCTCCCCTTTTCTTTTTTTTACTATCTTTATGTGAAACTATATCACATCATTTTCATAGAATTCATTATTGATTCCGCTTTATTTCTTGTCTCTGAATTTATTTCCACAATTACCAGTCCTTCATTTGGCTGTCCATACAAAACAACAGAATTTTCAGGGGCATATACACAAACTGGTAGAACTAGAAGGTCTTCTTCCCCAATTACTGTGATTCTTGCAGGAGATTCTTTTATTGCTATTTTTATCACATCAATACTTTCTTGAGTTATTTGTGCAGGTGGATTGTTGCAGGAAAAAGTTGTCTTGACAGTAGATGACGGAAATTCTCTTTTGAATCTCTTTTCCAAACCATCTACAATTTGTAATGATGGAATAATTCCAAACTTGATCAGTTTTTCTGTAGTGGCATCACCAACAGTAATTACAAACGAACCAGTAGGAATGTTTCTCAAAATGTTTTCTTTTGTTGTATCAGAATCTTTAATTAAAATCCCGAGCGGTTTTTTTAGACTGTCGCGAAGATTTTCGGGAAGATGCACAATGTATCTTTGTTTTTAACTATTTAGGTAGCTACTTCAGCACTCATCTCTTCTTTGAGTTGAGATGCTAGTATGCTGCATCGTGCTGCTACGTTTTTTGCAGCTGACATAAACGCTGTACTATGTGGTGAGTTGGGGTCTGTTACAAGTACAGGTCTTCCAGTGTCAGAGCCTTCCATGATTCCTGGATTGAGTGGAACCTCACCCAAAAATGGTAGATTGTATTTTTCACAAATCTTTTTTGCGCCTCCCTCACCAAAGATGTGATGGGTTGCATTACAATCTGGACACTTGAAGTAGCTCATGTTTTCAACCACCCCAAGAATTGGAATATTTAGTTTTTGGAACATTCCAAATGCCTTTACTGCTACATTGCTTGCAACTTCTTGAGGTGTTGTAACTACTAGTATCCCAGTGATTGGTATGGTTTGAGCCAAAGTAAGTGGAATGTCTCCAGTTCCAGGTGGCAAATCTACTATAAGATAATCAAGATCAGACCAGTTGGTATCAACAA